>ERZ791805.231-NODE-231-length-32501-cov-13.111909_pt1 | contig 32501 bp, 26 predicted proteins | sample MGYA00510306_ERZ791805 | MGnify/ENA primary metagenome ERZ791805 (study PRJEB30046, sample SAMN00791990) | human gut metagenome | study: EMG produced TPA metagenomics assembly of the A metagenome-wide association study of gut microbiota in type 2... | reverse complement strand
GATTCATAAATCTACCCTTAATCGTGTATTGAATGATAGTTGCGGATTTTAGGGTTATGTCACGGCTGCAAAGTTAAGCTATTTTTTCAATTAAACCTAATTTTTAGACTTAATTTTTCACCTTACCCCTATTAATGTTTTATTGCAGAAGCGCATTTACCCCCCCATTTCGTTGTGTCATAGGACGCAAAAACCCTCGTAAATACGGCATTTTTGACAAAAAGACGGGAGCATAACTCAATAATTGTTTTTTTTTTTGTACTTTTGCCTGTTGACAAGATTTTTGAACAAAAATAGACGCCTTGTACACTCGTTTACTCGTCTACTTGTCAACTTATCCACTCGTGTACTCGTTTACCCGTACACTTGTCAACTAAAAAAATAAAAAACATGGACGACGAGAAAAAAGACATCATGCCAAGCGATCACTCCGACTACAAACCTGTCAACCGTTTCGACGCTTCAGCAGTGCATCACCTCAGTGGTATGTACCAAAACTGGTTTCTGGATTACGCCTCATACGTAATCCTGGAGCGTGCCGTGCCTCATATCGAGGACGGTTTGAAGCCTGTGCAACGACGCATACTCCACTCGATGAAGCGCATGGACGACGGCCGTTTCAACAAGGTGGCTAACATCGTGGGACACACCATGCAGTTTCACCCTCACGGCGACGCTTCCATCGGCGACGCTCTTGTGCAGATGGGACAGAAGGACTTGCTCGTCGACTGTCAGGGCAACTGGGGCAACATCCTCACGGGCGACCGTGCGGCTGCACCGCGATACATCGAGGCACGACTCTCGAAGTTCGCGCTCGACGTGGTGTTCAACCCTAAAACCACCGATTGGCAGCTCTCCTACGACGGACGCAACAAGGAACCGATTACGCTGCCGGCGAAGTTCCCGCTCCTGTTAGCGCAGGGCGCGGAGGGCATTGCCGTGGGTCTGAGCTCGAAAATCCTGCCACATAACCTCGTGGAGATATGCGATGCTGCCATCGCCTACCTGCGTGGCGAGGAGTTCCACCTCTACCCCGACTTCCCCACGGGCGGTTCTATCGACGTGGCGAAGTACAACGACGGACAGCGTGGTGGCACCGTAAAGGTACGTGCGAAGATAGAGAAGCTCGACCAGAAGACTATCGTCATCCGCGAGATACCGTTCTCGAAAACCACGTCTACGCTCATCGACTCCATCCTGAAGGCTATCGAGAAGGGCAAGATAAAGGCGAAGAAGGTGGACGACAACACGGCTGCCGAGGTGGAGATACAGGTGCACTTGGCGCCGGGCGTATCGTCCGACAAGACGATCGACGCGCTCTACGCCTTCTCCGACTGCGAGATAAACATATCGCCCAACTGCTGCGTGATAGAGGACAACAAGCCGTGCTTCCTCACCGTGAGCGACGTGCTGCGCCACTCCACCGACTCCACCATGGGTCTGCTGCGCCGCGAGTTGCAGATACGCCAGTCGGAGCTGGAGGAGCAGCTGTTCTTCTCGTCGCTCGAGCGCATCTTCATCGAGGAGCGCATCTACAAGGAGAAGAAGTTCGAGCAGGCGAAGTCGCAGGACGAGGTGGTCGACTTCATCGACTCGAAGCTGGAGCCGTTCAAGAACCAGGTGTTCCGCGTGCAGGACTTCGAGTACTCGTTCCACCGCGAAATAACACGCGACGACATCCTGCGCCTGCTCGAGATAAAGATGCAGCGCATACTTAAATATAATAAGGATAAGGCTGACGAGCTGATAGTGCGCATCAAGGCGGAGCTGGCTGAGATAGAGTACGACCTTGCGCACATGACCGACGTGACGATACACTGGTTCGAGTTTCTGCGCGAGAAGTACGGCAAGGATCATCCGCGCCGCACCGAGATACGCAACTTCGACACCATCGAGGCTTCGAAGGTGGTGGAGGCGAACCAGAAGCTATACATCAACCGCGCCGAGGGATTCATCGGCACGGGTCTGAAGAAGGACGAGTTCGTGTGCAACTGCTCGGACATCGACGACATCATCGTGTTCTTCAAGGACGGCAAGTACAAGATGGTGCACGCTGCCGACAAGATATTCGTGGGCAAGAACATCCTGCACGTGCAGGTGTTCAAGAAGAACGACAAGCGCACTATATATAATGTGGTGTACCGCGACGGCAAGGCTGGTGCGGCATACATCAAGCGTTTCTTCGTGCCGACGATGACTGCCGGTCGCGAGTACGACTGCACGCAGGGCACTGCCGGCTCACGCATACTCTACTTCACCGCCAACCCGAACGGTGAGGCGGAGGTGATAAAGGTGACACTGGAGGCGAACCCGCGCCTGAAGCGCATCTTCATCGAGAAGGACTTCTCCGAAATCGCCATCAAGGGACGCGCCTCGAAGGGCAACCTGCTCACACGCAACCCTATCCACCGCATCGGACTGAAGAGTCACGGCCACTCTACGCTTGGTGGCAGAAAGGTGTGGTACGACCCAGACGTGAACCGACTCAACTACGACGAGCACGGACGACTCTTGGGCGAGTTCTTCGACGACGACTCTATACTCGTGGTGCTCGACGACGGCAACTTCTACATCTCTACATTCGATGCCAACAACCACTATGAGGACAACATAAAGCTCATCGAGAAGTGGGATCCTGACAAGGTGTGGACAGCAGCACTGTTCGATGCCGACAACGCCAACAACCTCTACCTCAAACGCTTCCGCATGGAGGCGACGAAACGCTGGCAGAACTACATCGGCGAGAACTCGAAGAGCGAGCTACTGCTGCTCACCGACACGCCGTTCCCACGCATAGAGGTCGACTTCGCACCGACCACTGCGCCTGACGGCTCTGAGACGCAACGCCCGTCGTTGGAGATAGACGCTGAAGAGTTCATCGCCGTGAAGGGTTTCAAGGCGAAGGGCAAGCGTGTCACCACGTTCGACGTGCAGGGGGTGAAGGAGCTGGAACCAACACGCTTCCCCGAACCCGAAGCGGAGGAGAACGAGGAGGAAGCTGAAGAGGTAAACCTCGACCCTGATGCCGGCAAGAGTCAGCAGCAGGTGATTGACGAAATGACCGGACAACTTAATATTTTCACCGAGCATGAGGATCTGTAGTCTATTGCTCGCCATGCTATGGTGTACCTCAGGGGGTGCTGCCCCAGGGGGTGCAGTTGTCTCAACTGCACCAACCAAGCAACACGGAAGTATCCCAGAGGGGTGCAGTTGTCTCCGCTCGGCTTTGCCGCTTGCCAGAGCAAGAACTGCACCAGATTACTTAAATACAGATACGTCGGTGCAGTTGAGACAACTGCACCCCCTGAGGGAGAATGCTCTTATGCTGGGGGTAGGCTACACCGACATTCTCGACACCTACCTCTCGCCGGAGAAGTACCGCGGCACCGACCTGCGCTTTCTGTCGCACACGCGCCGCGAGAAGGACTCCACCTGTCTCGTGCACCAATTGCTGCACGAGGGCTGCATCGCCACTGCCGACAACCGCTCGGGCAATGGCGGGGAGATAGGGGGCGGATACTCCTTTGCCTACTCGCTGCTGCGCAAGTGGCAGATGCCCGTGGGCAGTTGTCATCTGCGACTGCTCGCCGGTGGCACCGCGGAGCTGAGCGTGGGCTTTCTTTATAACACACGGGGCAGCAACAACCCGGCACAGGCACGACTGGCACTGCAGCTGAAGCCTACCGTGGCTGCCGACTTCGACTTCCGACTGTTTCGCCGCCAACAACGACCGTTCACACTGCACTACGAGGCGTCGGCTCCGCTCTGCGGTCTGATGTTCTCGCCCAACTACGGGCAATCGTACTACGAGATTTTCTCACGTGGCAACTACGACCACAACTGCGTGCCTACGACTATCGCCTCCACGCCGTCGCTCCGACAGATGCTCACGCTCGACTTCCGTGCGCTGCACACCACGTGGCGCATCGGCTACCTCGGCGACTGGCGCCAGGCAAGCGTAAACAACCTCAAGCAGCACACCTACACTCATGCTCTCGTCTTCGGCATCGTCAGACGCTTCCGCATCGAGAAACTGTAGTCGCCCACGGAACGCACTCTTCTGGTTGAGAAAAACCTCCCACAGAACGCACTCTTCTGGTCGAGAAACACCTCCCACAGAACGCACGGAACACACGGAATCTTCTGGCAGAGAAGCACCTCCCACAGAACGCACTCTTCTGGTTGAGAAACGCCTCCCACAGAACACACAGAACACACGGAACATTCTGGCAGAGAAGAGTCTCCCACAGATAGCACGGATTTACACAGATGTAGGAGGGTATGGCATCCTGCCGTACCCACGCAGCCAACAGCACCCCCAAACTTCTGTGAATTCTGTGAATTCTGTGGGCGAATTAACGCAACCAACCATCTGTGTTGATCTGTGAAATCCGTGGGAGATTATATTCCCACAGAACCCACGGAACGCACAGAACCTTCTGGCTGAGAAATACCTCCCACAGATTGGCACGGATGCGCACAGATTAGGAGGGTATGGCATCCTGCCGTATCCACGCAGCCAACAGCACCCCCAAACTTCTGTGAATTCTGTGAAATCCGTGGGCGAATTAACGCAACCAACCATCTGTGTTGATCTGTGAAATCCGTGGGAGATTATATTCACACAGAACCCACGGAAAGCACAGAAGTTTCTTGCAGAGAAGAGTCTCCAACAGATAGCACGGATTTACACAGATGTAGGAGGGTATGGCATCCTGCCATACCCACGCAGCCAACAGCACCCCCAAACTTCTGTGAATTCCGTGGGCGAATTAACGCAACAAAACTTCTGTGAATTCCGTGAATTCCGTGGGAGGACCGACGCAACAAAACTTCTGTGAATTCTGTGAATTCCGTGGGAGAACAGACGCAACCAAACTCCCATGAAACCTGTGGGAAGATGGCGATACTATCTCGGTTGGTGCAGCGGAGACCGCTGCACCCCCTTTAGAATGTTCAGAGGGCGGAGTGGGTATGGCAAGATGCCATACCCTCCTAAAGAGTACAACAATAAAAGACAAGGACACATGAGAAGAATAATCACTATACTGTTTGCATCGCTACTGCTGCTGACCACAGCGTGCGTCGACGAAACGGAGTATGCCGACAATCCGCGCGGCAACTTCGAGGCTCTGTGGCGTGCCATCGACGAACACTACTGCTTCTTCGACTACAAGCACGAGCAGTACGGACTCGACTGGAACGAGGTGCACGAGCGATACAGCCGACAGATAGCCGACGACATGACGACGGGACAGCTGTTCGAGGTGTTAGGCAATATGCTCGGCGAGCTGCGCGACGGACACGTGAACATGTACTCGGCGTGGGACGTGGCACGCAACTGGTCGTGGCACGAGGACTACCCGTCGAACGTGAGCGACACGCTGCTCTCGAAGTATCTCGGCACCGACTACCGCATCGCTGCCGGACTGCGCTACCGCGTGCTCGACGATAACACGGGATACATACGCTGCGCTACCTTCGCATACAACTTCGGCGAGGGCAACCTCGACAATATAATGCTCTACCTCGCACCGTGCAACGGACTGATCATCGACCTGCGCGACAACGGCGGCGGACAGCTCACGGCTGCAGAACAGTTGGCGGCACGCTTCACCAACGAGCGACTGTTGGTGGGCTACATGCAGCACAAAACGGGAAAAGCGCACACGGCGTTCTCGGAGATGAAGAGCCAATACCTGAAGCCGTCGAAAGGAATCAGATGGCAGAAACGGGTGGTGGTGCTGACCAACCGCGCGGTGTACAGCGCAGCCAACGAGTTCGTGAAGTACATGCGCTGCTGCCCGAACGTGACCGTCGTGGGCGACCGCACAGGCGGTGGAGCGGGTATGCCCTACTCTACCGAACTGCCTAACGGCTGGAGCGTGCGCTTCTCTGCCTGCCCTATGTACGACAAGGATAAGAACTCAACGGAGTTCGGCATAGAGCCCGACCATAATGTTGCGTTGAAAGAAGCCGACTGGCTGCGCGGTGAGGATACTATCATCGAGTTCGCACGCGAATTGCTCAGAAAGTAAAAAGACAAAAGTACTCTTTTACTTTTAAATCTGGCTGCGTGGTATGGGCAAGATGCCCATACCTCCTACTTTTTTACTCTTTTACTTTCTCATATTTCTTATTTATCTTTCAATCCCTTTTCCAATTCTTCAATAGTCGGCATGGAAGACTTGAAATCTTTCGGGAATAGCTTAGACAGTTGATATTCTGATATTCCCATTGGTTCCTTGTATGAATCCAAAGCGTATTTTGCCACCACATTATCTTTGTCTTTGCAGATGAGCAAACCTATGGTAGGGTTATCTATGTCGGTTTTGAACTGATGGTTGATGGCTGACACATAGAAACTCAGTTGCCCCAAGAATGATGGATGGAACGACTTTGCTTTCAATTCGATGACCACATACGCATGGAGGTGGGCATTATAAAACAGCAAATCTGGAAAGAACTCCTGCTGACCTACTTCCAAGCGAAACTGCCTGCCCATATAGGAAAATCCCTTTCCAAGTTCCAAAAGAAAACGAGTAACGTTGTTCAGCAATTCGTCCTCAATGTCACGCTCGTCATATTTCTCCCTTAGGTTAAGGAAGTCCAACTGGTAAGGGTCTTTGGTTATTTGTTGCGCCAAGTCGCTCTGCACAGCCGGAAGTGTGGATTGGAAGTTGGTGATAGCCTTGCCGTCACGCTCGTACAAGTCGGAATCAAGCCAGTTGAGAAGAGCATCACGTCCCCAATTGTTTTCCCAAGTCTTTCTTACAAAGAAGAGGGCTTTATCCATGTTTCCCTTGCATCTTGATATTATTCGACAATGATGATCCCATGGTATCATAAACAACAACTTGAAATCGTCAGCACCCTGCTGACGATTTTGATTATGGGGCGCACTTTGTTGAATATCTGCACTATATACACCTTCCATGAAATCGTCAGCAACTTGCGGACGATTTGCTACTAATGGAGCATAGAGCTTATAAAAGTAGCTCATGTACTTCAAGTTGGTTGGCGAGAATCCCTTTATCTCTGGCATTTCATTCTTCAAGTCCTGACTGAGATTCTTGTAGAACCCTGAGCCGTAAGTATTTGTATATTGCTGGGCTTCAATGTCGCGTCCCAACTTCCAGTAGAATTCCAACAGATAGCCATTGGTGACACATGACGCTTTGAGACGATGGCTGTAGAAACGTTCCTTGAGTTCTACAAGCCAACCCTTATAGTCACTATCATTATGAAGAACTACCGCCAAGTCTATATTTTTATTTGCCATTTTTATATTCTTTATTTACGCCACAAATATAATGTTTTATCGTGATAATTCATCGTTAACAAAAAACTTTTTGAATAAGATGGTAACTATTTAGACAAATAAAACCATCTTTACTTTTACTTTTACCAGTACTTGTTGCGGTAGTACTCCAGTACTCGCAGAGAGATTACTCCAGTTTAGCAGCGAGATTACTCCAGTACTGTGGTGAGATTACTCCAGTACTGCTGCGGTAGTACTCAAAAATGGTACGCTTAGGGGTATGCAACAACGCTTTTTATAGCTGCATCGTGACCACTTCGGCGTTCGCCATGCGTGGCGTTTCGTTCATCGGCGTGCCGCTATGTACGCTTCTTATCGCCTTGTTCATTATTCCGTGTCCCACGGCAAGCACGGTCTTTCCATCATAATTATCTCTCACGAACTGCAGGAACGCAGCAGCACGCGCTCTGAGAGCATCAAGCGACTCTATGTCGTCGCTCCACTTGACATTCTTAAGGTCGGGGATGTACCGACCGACGAAGCTGCCCCAGTCGCGCTCGCGCAGCAGCTTGGTCTGCACAATGGCGTCAGGCGACACGCCGTGCGCAGTCGCCAGTATCACACACGTGTCGAAAGCGCGCTTTAGGTCGCTCGACACGAACACGTCGATTGGCGTATCTTTTAGCTCGGCAGCGAGGGCGCGTGCCTGCTCGATGCCGTTCGGGGTCAGCTCGCCTTGAGTCTGCCCCTGCATAATCTGGCGCACATTGTCGACGGTCTCGCCGTGGCGCACAAGGAGAAGGGTTGTCATGTTGTTGTTATTTTTAGGAGCAAAGACATGGGAAGGCTGCGTGGTATGGGCAAGATGCCCATACCTCCTACCTTTTTACTTTTTTACCTTTTTACTCTTTTACTTTTAAAAGCACTTTCACCGCTTCGCCCACTGTCGGCACACCGCTCACCACCATTGAGCGTTTGCCGTTCACCTCCTTGAGGTTGCAGCGGCGTGCGTTGGCAGCGATGAAGTCGAGCGCCTTGCCGAAGGTGGCACTGCGGTAGTAGGCAGAGTTGGGGTTGCTGACGAACTGCATCTGCATACGTCCCTGCTTGAGTATTATCTTCTCGCAGCCGAGACTCTTGCCGTAGCGGCGCAGTGCCACCACCTGCAGCAGTTCCTCGCCCTCGTGCGGTATGGCACCGAAGCGGTCGATGAGTCGCTGGCGGTAAGCGTCGAGCTCGTCGTCGTTGTCGATGTTGTCGAGCTCGCGGTAGAGCAGCATACGCTCTGCGCTGCCCGGCACATAGGTATCGGGGAAGTACATCTCGAGATCGCTCTCCACGGCGCAGTCCTCCACGAAGGCATCGCCCGTGAGGTTGTTGCCCTGCGCTATCTCCTCGGCGTACATGTCGGCAAACTCGTCGTTCTTCAGTTCGGTGACCGCCTGGTTGAGTATCTTCTGATACGTCTCGTAGCCAAGGTCCTCCATGAATCCGCTCTGCTCGGCACCGAGCAGGTTGCCCGCACCGCGGATGTCGAGGTCCTGCATGGCGAGGTTGAAGCCGCTGCCCAGCTCGGAGAAGTTCTCCAAAGCCTCCAGTCGGCGGCGTGCCTCGGAGGACAGCACCGACTTAGGCGGCGCAAGCAGATAGCAGAACGCCTTGCGGTTGGAGCGACCCACGCGACCGCGCATCTGGTGGAGGTCGGAGAGTCCGAAGCGGTGGGCATCGTTGATGATGATGGTGTTGGCGTTGCTGATGTCGATGCCGTTCTCGACGATGGTCGTTGAGAGCAGCACGTCGTAGTCGTAGTTCATAAAGCCGATGAGAATTTTCTCCAGCTCCTCGGGCGACATCTGTCCGTGTCCGATAGCCACACGCGCGTCGGGCACGTATTTCGTTATGAGCGAGGCAATCTCGGGCAGGTTGCTGATGCGGTCGTTGACGAAGAACACCTGTCCGTTGCGCGACATCTCGAAGTTGATGGCATCGGCTATTATCTCATGCCCGTACACGCCCAGCTCGGTCTGTACGGGGTAGCGGTTGGGCGGCGGTGTGCGCATGATGCTCATGTCGCGTGCGCCCATCAGCGAGAACTGCAGCGTGCGCGGTATCGGCGTAGCCGACATGGTGAGCGTGTCGACGTTGGTCTTCAGTGTGCGCAGCTTCTCCTTTGTAGAGACGCCGAACTTCTGCTCCTCGTCGATGATGAGCAGTCCGAGGTCGTGCCACTCCACAGCCTTTCCTATCAGCTTATGCGTGCCGACGAGTATGTCTATCTTGCCCGCCTTGAGGTCGGTAAGCACCTCGCGCGTCTGCTTCGCCGTGCGGGCACGCGAGAGGTAGTCGACACGCACCGGCATACCCTTCAGACGGTCTGAGAACGTCTTGTAGTGCTGGAAGGCGAGCACCGTTGTGGGCACGAGCACTGCCACCTGCTTCGAGTCGCACGCCGCCTTGAACGCTGCACGTATAGCCACCTCAGTCTTGCCGAAGCCCACGTCGCCACACACCAGGCGATCCATTGGTCGGGCAGACTCCATGTCGGTCTTCACGTCGTGCGTGGCACGCTGCTGGTCGGGTGTGTCCTCGTAGAGGAACGATGCCTCAAGCTCGTGCTGCAGATAGGAGTCGGCAGAATAGGCGAAGCCCTTCTCGTGGCGACGCTTGGCGTAGAGCTTGATGAGGTCGCGCGCAATGTCCTTGATGCGCTTCTTCGTGCGCTCCTTCAGCTTCTCCCATGCGCCGGTGCCGAGCGTGCTGAGTCGGGGCGGTTCGCCCGTGTCGCTGCGGCGGTACTTCGATATCTTGTAGAGCGAGTGGATAGACACGTCGACGATGTCGCCACGCTGATAGTAGAGGCGTATCATCTCCTGGTAGGAGTCGCCGACAGGCACGCGCACCAAGCCGCCGAACTTGCCGATGCCGAAGTCGACGTGCACGATGAAGTCGCCGGGCTCCATCTCCTGCAGCTCCTTCATCGTGAGTGCCATCTTGCCCGTTCGGGCAGCGTCCGACTTCAGGTTGTACTTGTGGAAACGGTCGAATATCTGATGGTCGGTGAAGAAGCACAGACGCAGGTCGTTGTCGGCGAAGCCCTCGTGCAGAGTGCGGTTGACGGGAGTGAAGGGGAGGGTTGAATGTTGAATGTTGAGGTGTTGAGGTGTTGAGGTGTTGAGGTGTTGAGAATTCCTGCGCATCTGTTGCAACTCCTCACTGTCGAAAATATCGCGCAGGCGCTGCGTCTGCTTCTCCGAGTCGGCGAGAATGTAGAGCTGGTAACCCTGCAAGAGATAGTCGTCGAGGGTCTGGGTGAGCAGACTGAAGTTCTTGTGGAAGAGCGGCTGCGGCGAGATGTGGAACTCGATGGACACCTGCGGCGTGCCCGTAGGCTTTGCGCCGAACTCAACGAGACGGAAGCGGCAGATCTCCTCGCGGAATTTAGACGGTGCCACGAGGTTGTTCTCCTTGCGCATGTCGCGCATTATCTGCTGCTGCTCCACCTCCGTAGCACCCTCCAAACGTTCGGTCATGGCTTGCTGCGAAAAGCCGTCGTTGTATATCTGCTCGATGGTAGAACAGAGATAGAGGCGGTCTTTCATCACGAGCAGCGCGTCGTCGGGCAGGAGCGACGTGAACGGCTGCTTCTCCTCGGTGAGCTGCGCCAGTTCGGGCACGATGCGCACCTGCTGCTTCGCGTCCTTCGAGAGCTGGTCGGCTACCTCGAACGTGCGTATGGTGTCCACCTCGTCGCCGAAGAAGTCGATGCGGAACGGCAGCTCCGACGAGTAGGAATAGACATCGATGATGCTGCCACGCATTGCGAACTGACCAGGCTCGTAGACATAGTCGACCTCCTTAAAGCCGAACTCGCGCATCTTGCGTCCGAGGTCGGCAAAGTCGATGATGTCGCCAACGGCGATGTTGATGGTGCGCTCGTCGAGTCGGCGTTTCGACACGACAAGCTCGCTGAGCGCCTCGGGGCAGGTCACAACGTAGAGAGCTTCAGCAGCACTGTCTGCATTCTTGCCTGCGCCCTTGCCCGTTGATGCCTTCTGCGTGTCGACAGAGGTAAGAGCCGCGAGACGACTCAATGTCTCGGTGCGCAATATCTCGTTGGCTGCGTCGCGCTGTCCGTACTTCACCGCACGACGGTAGGACGACGGGAAAAAGAGCACGTTGTCGGTGCCGAGTATCTGCGTCAGGTCGTGATAGAAGTAGCCTGCCTCGTCGTTGTCTTGAAGGATGAAAACGGCGGTGAGAGTTTTGAGTTTTGAATTTTGAGTTTTGAATTGTTGCGCCGATTCGGCGCAATTTTGAGTTTTGGGTTTTGAGTTTTTCTTCCCGTTAAGTCGTTCGGTGACGGCGGAGAAAAACACAGGAGCCGATGAGGCAAGTAGTCCACCGAGGAATACGTGTCTCACCGACTCGTCGCTGATAGCTTTCAAAAAAGCCCCGCACTGTGGCAGGGCTGTATAAATGTTGCTGATGTTTCTTATTTCCATAGGTCTGGTTAGTGCTTAAACCGTCTGTTGCGGACCTTTTGCTTTGTTGGTGCACTTGAGACAAGTGCACCCCCTCCCCTTGAGATGCAGAAAAGCAGCTGATGCGGTCTTAAGCAATAGAGTTTTTTAGTGTTTCGCCTCAGGATACTTTCTGAACCAGCCGTCCCATCTGAGTCGCATCACGCCGAAGAACGCCTCGCCGAAGATGCCACCGCTCATCTTGCTGACACCCTCGCGACGGTTGACGAAGATGACCGGCACCTCCTTTATCTTGTAGCCCATCTTGTAAGCCGTGAACTTCATCTCTATCTGGAAGCCGTAGCCCTTGAAGCGCACCTTGTCGAGGTCGATAGAAGAGAGCACACAACGGCGGTAGCACTTGAAGCCGGCTGTGGTGTCGTGCACCTTGAAGCCCGTAACCATACGCACGTACTTCGACGCGAAGTAGCTCATCAGCACGCGACCGATAGGCCAGTTGACAACGTTCACGCCACTCACGTAGCGCGAGCCGATAGCCACGTCGTAGCCCTCGTCGTGACAAGCACTGTAGAGGCGTGGCAGGTCGTTGGGGTCGTGAGAGAAGTCGGCATCCATCTCGAAGATGTAGTCGTAGCCGTGCTCAAGCGCCCACTTGAAACCTGTGATGTACGCCGTGCCAAGACCCAACTTGCCGCTGCGCTCGAGGATGAAGAGGCGGTCGCCGAACTCATCACTGATGAGGTGCTTCACGATGGCTGCAGTGCCGTCGGGACTACCGTCGTCGATGACGAGGATGTGGAAACACTTCTCAAGTGAGAACACCGCGCGTATGATCTTCTCGATGTTCTCCTTCTCGTTATATGTCGGTATAATTACTATACTATCGCTTTTGTTCATTGTTTTGCTATTGAATGGTTTTACATTGTCAACTCGTAACTTGTAACTCGTCAACTAATATGCAAATATACTAAATGTATTCGATACGGGTGCCGCCGTAGCGTTAAAAAACGTGTTTTCGGGAGTTTTACTGGTCGGGGTTCTCCACAAAGCCCTGATATTGCTCCTCCAGTCCGCCCATCACCACCTTGTAACTCTCCTGCTCAAGATACTTGATGTTGTCCGCGCCCTTGCCTACAGGCAGTATCGGCTTGTGTATGGTGAGACGGAGCGGATGCCAAACGACCCACTTCATATCGCGAGTGCGTGGCATGATGTCGAACGAGCCATTGATGGTGAGCGGCACAACGGGCAGCTCGATGTCGTCGGCGAGCATGAAGGCTCCGCGCTTGAATACGCCCATGTGTCCTGTGAACGAGCGTGCCCCCTCGGGGAACACCACGAGCGACATACCACCCTGCAGCGTCTGTCGGGCGCGGTCGTAGGTCTCGCGTATCTTGCTTGCGCCACGCTTGTCGACGAAGATGTGGTGAGCCGACTCGCACGCCTTGCCAACGAACGGCATCTGGCGTAGCTGGCGCTTCATCATCCACTTGAAGTTGCGCGAGAGGAAGCCGTAGATGAGGAAGATGTCGAACGCTCCCTGGTGGTTGGCTACGAACACATACGACTGTCCCTTCACAAGATTCTCGCGTCCCTCCACCTTCACCGGCAGCAGGAGTATGCGTATGATGAACTGCGCCCACCACTTGCCAGGGTAGTAGCCCCAGAAGTGACCGTTGCCTAAGGTGCAACCGATTATAACCATCAAGCTGGTGATGAGGGTGTAGATAGCTATCAAAGGGAGAGCTATCAAGAGCTGATATATACGATATAGATATTTCATTGCTTTTTACTTTTTTACTTTTAACGTGATTTCCACAATCTCCGGTTTCATGTGGAAGCGGAACGGCAGGAAGCCTCCCACGCCCGTAGACACAAAGAGGAAGCGTTTGCCCTCGCTATACAGTCCGGCATCCTCGCTGTTGACAAGACTTGTGGGTCGCCAGCCGAACAACGAGAACTGTCCGCCGTGGGTGTGTCCGCTCAGCGTTAGCTGCGCTGTGCATTGTGGCAGTATGTGGCGGCGCCATGCCGACGGGTCGTGCTGCATCATAATGACGAACGATTGAGGCGATATGCCGTGCAGTGCCTTGCGATAGTCGGCTTTGCAGGGGAACGGCGGACGACCGTCGTTCTCCGTTCCGGCTATCACTATTGAGTCGGCTCCGCGGCGCAAGATGCGACGCTCGTTGAGCAGCAAGTCCCAGTTGAGCGAAGCCTCGAACGAACGTGTCATACGCTCCATACTGCGCTTCTGCTCCGCCGTGGCTGTCTTCACATAGTCGGCGTAATCGTGGTTGCCAAGCACGGAGAAGATACCATCGACCGGATGCAGATGAACCAACGTGGGCGCATGGCGCACCAACTCCTGTGGGCGCATATTCTGTAAGTCGCCGGTGAAGAGGATGGCATCGGGATGTAGCTCGTTCACCTGTGCCACCATGCGCTGAGCAAACTCCTGCTTCATCGAGCCGAGGTGCATGTCCGAGAGCTGCACGATGCGATAGCCGTCGAAGGCTTTCGGCAGACTGTCGAACTCGAGCGTTACGCGCTTCACGTGCAACTGGTCGGGACCCACCATCGTACCCATGAACAGCACATAGAACCATCCGAGCACAAGCACCAGTCCGGTGTGGTTGCCCCAGTTGGTGCGCAACCTCAGCAGTCGCTTAACAGCCAGTCCGGCGAGCGACGACAAGGTGAAGACCACCTTCGGCACGATGAGCAACCCGAGCATGAACAGATACACGTTGAAGAGCGTGAGGTTATCGGGCGCAAAGTTGCGCATCATCGAATAGGCTGCGGTACAGGCTATCATGGCGGCTCCCGGAACCCACCACAACAGACGCATCCACAGCGTCATGTCGAAGCGCCAGCGCAGATAGCGTCGGTATATGTACAGGTCGGGCAGCAGCGTGAGCAGCAGTATGAGTATTGATATCCTTGCAATCATTATGTTCCATTTTATGGCACGTTTTCTCGCCATGGTATAACTCGAGCAAGCTCGGTTCTGCTCATTTGGCTTAACGAAAACGTTTCTTATAAACTTGCGATAGTGTTGTTACAGAGTTTTCATCTATTTCAAAAACCTTCGTATGAGCTCCACGGGCAGTCCGCGACGGTGCGCATAGTCGCGCAACTGGTCTTCGCCGATGCGCCCCAACTCGAAGTAATGCGCCTTCGGGTGGGCGAACATCAGTCCGGACACCGATGCGTGGGGCTTCATGGCACCACTTTCGGTGAGTCGGATGCCAATCTGCTTGAGGTTGATGAGCCTGTCGATGATGAAGTTGACACTCGTGTCGGGCATAGACGGATAGCCCACAGCCGGACGTATGCCTTGGAAATCCTCGCGCAGGAGTTCGGCTACAGACAGATTTTCGTCGGGTGCATATCCCCATAGCGAGCGACGTACCTCCATGTGAAGCACCTCCGCCGTAGCCTCAGCGAGTCGGTCGGCAAGCGTCTGCGCCAGCATACGCTGATAGTCGTCGGTAAGGAAGTCGTGCTCCAACGCCAGGTCGACCGTAGTGGCGAACACTCCGATGCGGTCTGTCACGCCCGAAGCCTGCGGACGGATGAAGTCGGCAAGCGATAGGTTCGGCTCGCCCTCACGTGTGGGATGTTGCTGACGCAGCATAGGCAGCCGCACATCGCTAATGAGTATGTCGTCGCCGTCGCTGTTAGCATCGAACAGGCCTACGGCAGCGTGTGTCTGGTAGCGCGTCTCAAAGCTGTCGAGCATCTGTTCTGCCTCCGCTCGCATTCGGTCTTTAGCCTCCTGCGGCTTGCCCGAGAGCCCCCAGGCGAAGTAGAAGTAGAGCCAGTTGATGTACGGACGCAGGGTGGAGATGTTATAATCGGTGTATTGCAGCATCGTCGGTCTACTCTCTAAAGCGCACCGCCTCGCCACGGCTCGACGCATCGAACGCCCAGTTGTTATATATAATCTGTCCGTTGCACATCGTGGTGCGCACCTGCCACCGATAGGTATGACCCTCCATTGGACTCCAGCCGCACTTGCTCTGTATCGTCTCCGGCGTTACGGTCCACGGAGCGTCGGGCTTCACGATGACGAGGTCTGCCTTGTAGCCCTTGCGCACAAAGCCACGCTTCGACACCTCGAAGAGCGTAGCTGGGTTGTGCGCCATCAGTGTGACGAGACGCTCGATGCTGAGCACACCTTTGTCCACAAGTTCGAGCATTGTGACAAGCGAGAACTGCACCATAGGCATACCCGAAGCAGCGCGTGCACATCCGCCCTCCTTGTCCTTCAGCAGATGAGGTGCGTGGTCGGTGCCGACGGTTGTGATGCGTCCGTCGACGAGGGCTTTGCGCAGTGCGTCGCGGTCGGCAGCGGTCTTGATGGCAGGGTTGCACTTTATGCGTGTGCCGAGGCGAGCATAGTCGTCCTGTGTGAATACGAGGTGAGCCACGACTGCCTCTGCCGTGATGCGTGGCGAAGAGCCGAACAGCTCAAGCTCGCGTGCTGTGGTCATGTGTGCCACATGCAGACGCGCACCTGTCTGCTCAGCGAGGTCTACGGCGCGCTTTGTCGACTCGTAGCACGCTGCCTCGGAGCGTATCTCAGGGTGGTGCTCAACGGCGGGGTCGTCGCCGTACTGCTCCTGTGCGTGCTTCATGTTGCGGTTGATGATGTCAGTGTCCTCGCAGTGTGCCATAATCGGCAGCTGTGCCTTGCTGAAAAGCTCGTGCAGCACGTCATTACGGTCTACGAGCATGTTGCCCGTAGACGAACCCATGAAGAGTTTGATGCCAGGCACGCGGTGTGGGTCGATACCGGTGACGCAGTCGATGTTGTCGTTTGTAGCTCCGATGAAGAAGCTGTAGTTGACGTGCGACTTTGTGGCTGCGTCCTCAAACTTAGCGTTGAGTGCTTCCTCGGTTGTGGTCTGTGGCTTGGTGTTCGGCATGTCGAAGTAGGTGGTGACACCGCCGTAAGCCGCAGCACGACTCTCGGTCTCCATGTCCGCCTTCTCGGTCAGTCCGGGGTCGCGGAAGTGTACATGACAGTCGATCACTCCGGGCATAACAAAACACCCCGTGGCATCTACGATGCTGTCGTAGTCGCCACGAGGTGTTTCTGTACCTTCTATAATGTCTGTAATGGTGTCGCCGTCGACAACGATGGACGCTACACGCGTAGCCCCCTCGTTGACAAGCTTACCACCAAATACTAATGTTTTCATATTTCTTAGATATAGTTACTGATCGTTGTTAGCGTATGCTATTCGCTGGCAGCGGGCTGTGCCAGCTCGTTCGGTGTCGGTCCGTCGGGCATCGAAGGAACGGTAGCAGCGCCTGCCGGCGCAGCGTTCACTTCTTTCATGCCGTTCATAATGGCTTGGTTCTCCAGAGCCTTCTGATAGTAGTCCTTCACGTATGGGTCGTTCTTGAACTTGTCGGTGGCTTTGCTCATGATATCCTCTATCCACGGTGTGAGTTCGGGATAGCGATAGCCGATGGTCATCATGAAGAATACGCCCGGACCGAGCACATTGTCGAAGTTCTCGGTGACGAATGTTGTGACGAGCTTGTCCTCTTCTGCCATGAGTCGCACTGCCTCGGCGTTGATGTGGCGTGTCACTGCCTCCATATCGCTACCGTCCATGATGGCGCGATCGTGAGTGTGCAGCAGTTCGGCTTCCTGATTTTTCAGCTGGTTGTACTTGTTGAAGAACTTAAAGAGCTCGTCGTTGAGCGGTGTGCCACTCACATTCTGCTGTGTGTTGTCGAGCTTTATAGTGATGTCGCCACTTTCGATTACGAGTGGCAGTATGCTCTCGTCGTCCATGAAGATATTGGCGAGGCGCACGGTGTCGAACGTTCCGCTGAACTGAAACTGTCCGTGTACGACATCGCAGGAGTCAATCTTCTTGAAGTCGTTATTGCTTAGCACCTTCAAGTAGAGCATACGACCATCGAGTGTGGACACGTTCGAGGAGCCTTGTATGTTGTACGAGCTGGAGCATGATGCCAATGCTATTATACAGAGTAAAGCGTAAAGTAGCTTCTTCATTATCTTGAGTTTTTATTGGGTTCTTATTGTTTTCTTATTGTCTGTCTGTGGCTGGAGCATCGTCCTGCTCTTCACTGTCGGCTTCGTCCTCCACTGCGTCTTTCTTCAACTCCGATGCTATGCGGTGCATAGAGTACATCTCGAGTATGGCTGCAGCGAGCAATAGCAACACCCATTTGTTGTAAACTACGTTGAAGTAAGTAATGGTGTCGGCGAAGTAGTCCTTGAGCCACATGTTAGCACTGTCTACCATGAGCAGACCAGCCAATACGAAGAAGATGTCGGCGAAGGTCATTATCTTCTTGAGTCGCTTGATGGTTGGGTTATGTCCTTCGTATGCCTGGTTCACCTGCATCGCTGCAAACAGTAATGCTCCGACAAGGAATATCCAGCATACAATCTGCTGTGCGAACATAAAGACGAAGCAGCCAGCTCCTATCACCATTAATACGCCTCCGATGAGGAATAGCGCGCTTTGTATAGTATTTAGTTGTTTCATTGTAGTTTACTCTTTTGCTTTTTCAGGTTGGGGGTCGTCGCTAAGCACATAGATATCCTCGTCGTCAGCCTTCATAAAGTAGCGTTCGCGTGCTATCTTCTGAAACGCTTGTGGACCCTGTCGCATCTCCTTCAGCTTCTTCAGGTCGCTTTCGTTCTGCGCATTATACTTCGCTATTTCCTCCTCAAGGTCGCTGATTTGCATCTCGAGTTGGAAACGATGCAGGAAGCTATTCTCATCAACAAAGCCCACGGTGAGCACGCCGATGATTATGGTTATGGCATATTTATAATGGCTTATCAAAGCCAAAATGAGTTTCAAACGCCCCATTTTCGTTCTATATTATATATAATGTGTGAATATCGAAAGGCGCATCAACCCTTTATTGGCTCGCCTTTTCAGTGTTGCAAACTTACTACAAATTTTTCATATTCCGCCCGCTACGCATATTTTTTAGGGTTTATTATACAAACAAATTGTTTGAATATGCAAAATTTAGTTAACTTTGCACCCAGTTTATATAGTGTAGACTAAGGGGTGGCGGAATATTTACCGTCTGAGAACATACCCTCAGAGCTGATCCGGATAATACCGGCGTAGCGATAAGGTACAGATACGAACGGTTTTCTTTATTTCAAAAGCCCTTATAGTTTTATTATTGGATAACAACATCAATTTTCAAAAGGATGAAGAAATTCATTGGAGTAGCCTTGGCTGCTGCGTGCGCTTGCCCTTCGCAAGCTGCCGACGAGCAGAACAAGCTCGACACTACCCGTGTGAACAACCTCAACGAGGTGGTAGTAAAGGCTGTAAGAGCCCCGAAGAGTTCACCATTTGCAGTAGAAAACATCAATAAGCCTGAGCTTGAGCGCTTCGCTACCTCTGGTAAAGAGTTGCCTATGCTCTTCGCCCGCACACCGGGCGTGCTTGCATGGAGCGAGAACGGCGTGGGTACTGGTACTGTTTATATGCGTATGCGTGGTGCTGCCGGTAGCCGCATTAACGTAACGGTAGACGGCGTGCCTCTCAACTCGCCTGAGGACCAGTGCGTGTTCTGGGCAAACATGAACAGCTATGCTGCCCTCATGGGTAGCGCACAAATTCAGCGTGGCATCGGTTCATCAACCAACGGCGACGGAGCCTTCGGTGGTGCGGTGTCGCTTGCTACAGCTGCACCGTCGCTGAAGCCAACCGTAGAGGTTACTGGCTCTTACGGTTCGTTCAACACATACCGCTTTGGCGGCAAGTTCTCAACGGGTCTGCTCTGGGATCACCTCGTACTCGACGGTGCTTACCACGAGACCAATACCGACGGATACATCCACGGCACAAGCGGACGCTCAGGTTCGTACTACGGCGGACTGACATGGTTCGGCGACCGCTTCAAGATTTCGTATAAGAACATCGGCAACTTCGAGCACACAGGTCAGGCATGGAACGGTGTTCCAGCATGTAACTACGACGGCGATACCGACCTCAAAGCGTGGGGCATCAAGAGCTATAAGGATATGTGGAAGCATGGATTGGGCAAGTTCAACCCGCTCTACGAGTCGCTCAACATCCCGGTAGACGCTAACTGGGCACCCGATCCAAGTCAGCCACTTACAACAGAACGCTACAAGATGCGCGACGGCTCATACTGGGATCAGACTACTGACAACTTCGAGCAGAGCCACAACATCCTCAACTTCACATGGCAGCCTACCGACCGTTGGAGCCACTCCGTAACAGCTCACTACACATACGGCTATGGCTACTATAACGAGTTCAAGCAGAACACAAAGTTGGCTTCTAAGTTTGGCATCAACGAGATGTACGTAAAGGACGGCGAACTGAAGCTCGTGAAGTCGGACGCTATACGCAAGAAAGGACTCACACAGAACAACTATGGTGCTCTCTACAACGTGAACTATAAGGATGCTCTGTGGGATGTTACGGGCGGTCTTAGTATGCAGCTCTTCCGTTGCAATCACTGGGGCAAGGTGACATACATCGCTGACAAGACTCTCGAAGAAAAGTACTTCACTAATGGTCGCTACAAGTACTACGACTCTGACGCAGATAAGAACGACTGGAGCTGGTTTTTCAAGGCTAACCGCAAGTTCGGCAAGGGTTGGAACTGGTTCCTCGATATGCAGATGCGCTATGTCAACTATCAGACCGACGGCATCAACGACCACTTCGAGCAGGGTGCCGACGGCAACTACAAGAACCAGAGCATCAACATCAACGAGAACTACTTCTTCGTCAACCCGAAGGCTGGCATCAGCTACGACGCTAACGGACATAAGGTTTACGCTTCTATCGCCTACGCCAACCGCGAACCGGAGCGCAACAACTTCACCGACAACATCGGCTACGGCAATCCGTCGCCTGAGCGCCTGCTCGACATCGAGTGGGGCTATCAGTATCAGGGTGAGAACTGGTTCGCAGGTGTCAACTTCTACTACATGAAGTACGTCAACCAGTTCGTGATGACTGGTGAGAAGAGCGACATCGGCGAGGCACTGACACGCAACATCAAGGACTCTTATCGTCTCGGTGCTGAGCTGTCAGCAGGCTGGAGCCCACTCTCATGGCTCTCTGTAGAGGGTAACGCCGCACTGAGCCGCAACCGTCTGCATAACTTCAAGGAGTGTGTCGAGAGCTGGGATGGTGCTGCCGTATGGAACACATACAAGAGCTCTACCATTGCTTTCTCGCCGTCGGCTATCCTCAACGGCTTCGTAGATGTTCACTTCGCTGGCTTCCGCGCCACATGGCACACCAACTTCGTCAGCAAGCAGTATCTCGACAACACCGAGAGCTCTGACCGCTCACTGCCTTGCTACTCGCAGACTAACGTGAACGCTTCGTACACATTCAACTTCGCGAAGCGTATGCTTGGCTTGAAGCAGATTGTGCTCGGTGCCGACTTCAACAATATCTTCAACCGTCACTATGCAGCTTCTGGCTACGTCTACTACGACTGGTACAACCAGGGTAAGCGCAACTCTACCGTGGCTTACATCCCGATGGCTGGTTTCAACTGCATGGGAACCGTAACACTGAAGTTCTAAAAAAGTCCCTCCCCATCCCTCCCCGTCGGGGAGGGTGCGCAGGGCAGAGTTATATATGCTTTGTTTCTTTTTTAAAAGGTTGCAGGGCAGAGTGATACATTTTTGTAATTAATAATTCAATCCTCTCTCTCCTCCCCGATGGGGAGGTTGGGAGGGGCTGTTTTTTTTTGATAAAATGACAGATTTTCTCTCCACTCATTGGCTCGACATTGTCACAACAATCCTCGGGCTCATCTATCTCGTTCTCGAATACCGTGCGAGCATCGCGCTGTGGGTTGTAGGCATCGTGATGCCAGCCATGGACATTTACCTCTACTGGAGCCACGGTCTCTATGGTGATGCCGGCATGGCTGTCTACTACACGCTTGCCGCAATATACGGCTATGCCGTGTGGAAGTTCGGAGCGAAATGGAAGGCAATGATTAAACGCAAAGGCTCTGACAAGAAAGAAGGCGCAAGCGCGGTTAGCTATGATAAGATAGAAGCTGCAAGCGCGGTTAGCAGTTCTTCCGAAGAGCTTCCTATAACGTTTTTTCCTCGCCGCCTCATCTTGCGCACGCTCGGTTTTTTCTTCCTTGCCTGGGCTGCCACATATTATGTCTTGGTGGCTTACACCAACAGTACGGTTCCCCTGCTCGATGCTTTCACCAACGCTCTGAGCTTCGTCGGTTTGTGGGCATTGGCACGCAAGTATGTTGAGCAGTGGCTCTTCTGGATAGCCGTCGACGTTGTCTGCTGCTATCTGTACGTGGTCAAGGGCATACCGTTCAAGGCTGGGCTCTACGGGCTGTATGTGGTGATAGCGGTCATGGGATATTGGAAGTGGAAGGGGCTTGCGAGAAAGGCGCAGGTATAGAGAATCTAGAAACTCTAGAACATCTAGAACATCTAGAACGTCTAGAACGTCTATAGTTTCTCCTCCCCCAGCTGTTCCTTCAGCCTCTTTATCTCCTCTTCCTTTCCATAATACATCTTTAGCGCTCTTTGCTTTAAATCCTCGAAGGCTGCCTTCCACTTCGCAGCCTCCGCCTTCCACTTCGCAGCCTCCGCCTGCGCCTCAGCGAGGGCTTGCTTCAGACGCGGCAACTCTGCTTCCAGCTGCTTCAAGCGCTCATCCTGCTGCTGGCGATAACCTGTGCGAGCGCGGTGCATACGCTCCTTTATGCCGCCCTCGGTGATAAACTCCTGCTCCAGTTTCTTCAAGAACGACATCATCATCCGGTCGATGAAGTGACAGAGCGTGATGGCATAGTTGCACATCTGCTCGTCAGTCCACTGTGCGAAGAACGGCTCATAATCGGACAGATGGTTATGATAGCGACAATAGTTGAGCATATCAGCGTAGCGCGGTTCACCGCTAACAAAGAACTGTAGGTGACGCGACTTTATATAGTCCTCAAAGTCCTCGCGCAACTCCTTCAGCGAAGCGCGAGCCACGTTGAGTAGCTTCAGTTGCATCTCCGTGGAGGCGACACCGTCCGCCAAGCCTTCCACGATATTTTGCTTACACGAACGTGCTGCCTGTATCACTTGGTCGCGCGTGCGATCTTTGTATAGGTGTATAAAGCGCTCACAGAAGGCGAACGCAAGCTGATATATCACATCCGACTTCTGATAGAAATAAAGCGCATCCCAATTGGCTTGCGATTTCAACACGTGCGGAGTATTCGAGGTTTCTGCCATAATAGAATAATAGATGAATAGTTTGATTTGATGCTGCAAATATAAAGAAAAAAGCAATAGAAAGTGCTTTTTATTGCGTACTTTTGCTTGCTCAAAACAAAGTGTACAGTTGACGAACAACCACTGCCAACTAAAAACATTATAACTATGTGCAACCAACCACACACTCCCAAAAGCTTTGCATCGCTACAGCCGGACGGCTTCGATGCGGTCGTTGTAGCCGGTGGCGACTTCCCCACTCATGCCGTGCCGCTCACGCTCGTCGAACAGGCGAGGATGCTGGTGGCGTGCGACTCGGCTGGCGAAGAACTGATACGACGCGGATACATGCCGACGGCGATTATAGGCGACTGCGACTCGATGTCGCAGGAGTTCCTGACAGCGCACCGCGACATTATATATAAGGTGGAGGAGCAGGACTACAACGACCTTACGAAGGCGACGCGCTTCTGCGTGGAGCGTGGATGTCGCCGCATTGCTTACGTCGGAGCTACAGGCAAGCGCGAGGACCACACATTAGGCAACATATCGCTGCTCGACTTCTATCGTCGCGAGATGCACATCGCGGCGTTGATGGCTACCGACCACGGCGTGTTCCTTTCGGCTTCCGGCACAACGGAACTTGCCACCTTTGCCGGACAGCAAGTGAGCATCTTCAACCTCACGTGCTCGCACCTTGAGGGCGACGGTCTGCGCTGGCAGCCGTATGCGTTCGCAGCGATGTGGCAAGGCACGCTCAACGAGGCGACGGGCGAGAGCATCACGCTGCGTGGCGACGGCAGCTACATGGTGTACGGCGTGTACGAGTAGGTGAAAAACGTGCCTGCTTATTTTGTAATTTGCCGAGTTTATACTAACTTTGCACGCTCAAAACACCCCTTTCATCATTAACAATTTATATTTTTTATGTTCAAAAACAATTTCAACGCACGCCATGTGGCATTGCATTTCAAGCACTTCACGCACCGCAGCTACGCTCTTTTCAGCTGCCTGGGTCGCGAGGTGCTCATCTGCACGCTCAGTGTGGCTACGCTCACCAACGCCAAGGCAGATGGCATCAGCACGAAGCCGGTAGCGTCGGCTCTGGCTCTCGACTCGCTGAGCCGTGAGGAGGTGAAGCTCGACGAGGTGCTCGTAACGGGTTCGCGTGCTCCGCTCACTGCATTGCAGTCGGCAAAGATTGTGGCTGTCATTTCGCGCGACGACATTCAGCGTGCGGAAGCAGCGAGTGTCAACGACATTTTAAAGTTAGTTCCGGGCGTGGATGTCCGTCAGCGCGGGGGCTTTGGTGTACAGACGGACATCTCCATCAACGGCGGCACGTTCGACCAGATCACCATTCTATTGAATGGCATGAATATTTCGAGTGCACAGACGGGTCACAACGCTGCCGATTTTCCAGTTTTGCTTTCCGACATTGAGCGCATCGAGGTTCTCGAGGGTGCTTCGGCACGTGTGTTCGGTTCGTCAGCGTTCAGCGGTGCCATCAACATCGTGACGCGTGCCGATGCCGAGAGCAACGTGACGGTGGCTGCCGAGGGCGGTTCGTTCGGCACGTTCGGTGGCGACGCGAGCGTGAACCTTGCTACGGGCGCGGTGCGCCAGAAGCTGAGCGGTGGCTACACGCAGAGCGATGGAGGCACGGAGAACAGCAACTTCCGTCGTCGTCGCGCCTACTACACGGGTAGCTGGAAGTCGCGCTACGTAGACATGCAGTGGCAGGGCGGCTTCTCGTCGCAGGACTTCGGTGCGTCTACGTTCTACAGTGCGAAGTTCAAGAATCAGTTTGAGGCTACACGCCGTTTTCTTGCGTCGGCACAGGCGGAGATAAAGCCGTGGGCTGACGAGCGTTTCGTGCTTACGCCGATGGTCTACTGGCATAAGGATGTAGACCACTACCAGCTCATAAAGGGCAAGGAGGGTGCTGCTGCCGGCGAGAATTATCACCGTCTCGACACCTACGGCGGCTCGCTCAACGCTCATGTCTCGTGGCTGCTCGGCAAGACGGCGGCTGGCGTGGACGTGCGCCGCGAGCATATCCTCAGCACGGCGTACGGCGATGTGCAGCCGGAGGACAAATGGGTGTCTATCGGCGGTACCGACCGCAAGTACAACCGACTCGGCGAACGCACCAACACGAGTATCTTCCTCGAGCATAACGTCATCGTGGGCGGCTTCACGCTGTCGGCAGGTTTGCTCGCCAACCGCAACACGGCGCTCGACGGCAAGTTCCGCCTCTACCCTGGTGTGGACGTGAGCTACCGCCCGAACGACGAGTGGAAGGTGTATGCTTCGTGGAACCGCGCGCTGCGCGTACCTACGTACACCGACCTTTATACCAGCAACTCGGTGCAGCAGGGCGACATTGCGCTGCGTCCGGAGAAGAACGAGGCGTTCAAGGTGGGCACGCGCTACCGCACGCACGGCTTCGAGGCAATGCTGAGTGGGTTCTACTCGAAGGGTACGGACATTATCGACTGGGTGTACCCTACGGCAGATAGTAAGAAGTATCAGGCTATGAACATCGGTAAGCTCGACAACATGGGTTACTCCGTTGATGCTGCGCTGCACCTGCAGGAGTTGCTGCCGAAGTTCTTCATCACGCGCATAAAGGCGGGCTATGCGTTCATCCATCAGAAGCACTCTACCGACGGCGATGTCTTCGGTTCGCTCTACGCCTTAGAGTATCTGCGCCACAAGGCTACGCTGCAGCTGGACCATCGCATCTGGCGACAGCTCACGGCATCGTGGGCGCTGCGTTGGCAGGAGCGCATGAACGGTTATCATCCGTACACTAAGGTGGATGTGCGATTGCAGTGGTCTGCACCTACATACAATATATATGTAAAGGCTGACAATATCACAAACCACCACTACTACGACCTGGGCAACGTGAAGCAGCCGGGCATCTGGGTAATGGCTGGCGCAAGCGTGAAACTCAAATTCTAACGCTCCCACAGAATAGAGGGAACTGAAAACTCCCACAGATTTCACGGAATTCACGGAAGTATTTATAGAGAAAAACTCCCACAGATTTCACGGATTTACACAGATGTATAGGATGGTATGGCATTCCTGCCATACTCACACTGCAATAAATGCACCTAAAATTCTGTGAATTCTGTGGGAGTTCTTTGTATAAGTCCCATCTGTGAAAATCAGTGGAATCTGTGGGAGGATTATGCAGAAGGCGTGGGTATGGCAAGGATGCCATACCCTCCTAAGAAGCTTCTGTGAATTCCGTGAATTCTGTGGGAGTTCTTTGTATAAGTCACATCTGTGAAAATCCGTGGAATCTGTGGGAGGATATCTCAGCAGAATAAATCTGTGGGAGAACCGCTTACTTCAGGTCGCCCACCTTATACAGGTACTCAGCGATCTGCACCGCGTTGAGCGCAGCGCCCTTGCGAATCTGGTCGCCCGAGAGCCAGAACGTGAGTCCGCAGTCGTCGGCGAGATCCTTGCGCACGCGTCCTACGAACACGTCGTCCTTGCCGGCTGTCTCCAGCGGCATCGGGTAGACGAGGTTCTGCGGGTCGTCCTTCAGTGTGCATCCCGGAGCCGCAGCGATTGCCTTCTGTGCCTCCTCGACGCTGATGGGGCGTTCGGTCTCAATCCATACCGACTCGGAGTGAGAGCGGAGCGAGCTGACGCGCACGCACATCGCAGAGCAGCGCACGTCGCTGTGCATGATCTTGCGTGTCTCGTTGAACATCTTCATCTCCTCCTTGGTGTATCCGTTGTCGGTGAAGACATCAATCTGCGGGATGACGTTATACGCCAACTGGTGCGGGAACTTCTCCACCTTCACCGGCTCGTTGTTCACCAGCTCGCGATACTGCTCCTGCAGCTCTGCCATGGCAGCTGCACCTGCGCCCGATGCGCTTTGGTAGCTGGCGATGTGTATGCGCTTGATGTGGCTGAGCTGCTCCAGCGGCTTCAGCACTACCACCATCATAATAGTGGTGCAGTTAGGGTTGGCGATGATGCCACGCGGACGCTTCAGAGCATCCTCGGCATTGCACTCCGGCACTACCAATGGTACATCGTCGCACATGCGGAACGCCGACGAGTTGTCGATCATCACTGCGCCGTGCTTGGTGATTGTCTCGGCATACTCCTTAGAGGTGCCGCCACCAGCCGATGTGAACGCAACGTCGATGTCCTTGAAATCGTCGTTGTGCTGCAAGAGCTTCACCTCATACTCCTTACCTTTGAACGTGTATTTCTTTCCAGCCGAACGCTCAGAACCAAACAACACTAAATTGTCAATGGGGAACTCTCTCTCGGCGAGGATGCGCAGAAACTCCTGTCCTACGGCGCCACTCGCACCAACAATAGCTACATTCATTTTCTCTTATTTTTGTTTTTATTTATATGTATTTGCTTACTAATTGCCTAATGTTCGTGCAAAGTTACAACTTTTCTGTAATCTAATGACCGGTTTACATCTTTTTCTACTAATAAGTAGTTAAGAAGTTAAGGAGTTTTCGCGCCCTTCGGTCGCTAAGGAGCGAAGCCATTAGTGTTTTTTGCTTGATTTACAGCATTAAAAGCATTTGGCTTAACTCCTTAACTCCTTAACTCCTTAACTCCTTAACTCCTGAATTCTCTGAACTTGCGAAAGTTCAGTAATTTTATAAAATCTGACTTAAAGAATACAAAATCGGCAAAACGGAATAATATCGGTATGGAAATAATGACTACCTTTGCGGATGACAAAATAACTTTGCATACGAATCTTAATTACGAAACATAATGGCTAACGAAATGACAGAACTGAAGATTGACATGGGGCTCATCGCTCATTACGGCAATGCCGACTACATAGATGGCGACATGGTTGTGCTCGACGGCATCGACAAGGTGCTGCAGGTAGACGGCACGTTCAAGTTTGATATGATTATGATGGTCTACTGCACTAAGGGACGTATACAATTTGAAACCAACTCCAACGCATATACCGCAAAGGCGGGCGACGTGATTATCTGTCTGCCCAGCAGCACATGGGAAAACGTGATGGTATCGCCCGATTACGACTCGAAAAGTGTCGGCGTGTCGAGCAAGGCAGCTCAAGCCAGTGTGCAGGTGAACCGCGACTATCTTAATCTGCTCGGTTACGTATCGCACAACCCCGTGATCCACCTCAACGAGGAACGCCAACAGATGTTCCTGAAGTACTACGCCATCATTGCACACAAGATAAAGAATCCGCATGGTTTCTATCATAAGGAGATTATGCACTGCTTGCTGCAAAGTTCCATCTACGAGCTGTTCGCCATCATCACGCCCTACGTGGAGTATAGCATCGAAGGGGGCAATCTCAAGCAGGCCAACTTGCTCTTCCAGCGCTTCATCGAGATGCTGTCGGCGAACAACGGCAGGATGCAGCCCGTGAAGAAATATGCGCAAGAGCTGTGCATCACACCGAAGTATCTCTCGAACATCACTAAACAGGTGACGGGGCGCACGGCGCTCGACTGGATACACAGCTACACGGTGAAGGCTATAGAAAAGTATCTGCGCCGTTCTAACCTCTCCATCAAAGAGATATCGGAGCTGTTGGGCTTCCCCAACCTCTCGTTCTTCGGCAAGTTCACGAAGAGCCACCTCGGCATGTCGCCAACGCAATACCGCAAGGAGCAGAGCATGAGGAAGTAGTTTAGGGGGTGCACTTGTCTCAAGTGCACCAACAGAGTAGAATGGTTATTGGTGCACCAAAGGGGGTGCAGTTGTCTCCGCTCGGCTTTGCCGCTTGCCAGAGCAAGAACTGCACCAACAGAGTAGAAAACCAACAGGGTAGAATGCTTTATTGGTGCACCTCCTGCTTTGTTGGTGCACTTGAGACAAGTGCACCCCCTATAAATTATCTGCGCGAACCAAAACCGCCGCTTCTTGACGAGCCCGACGGCTTGAACGTTGAGCGTGGGGCTGACGAGCCCGACGAGTTGTCGCGACGCGAGCCGAAGCTGCTGCCTGAAAAGCCTCTATTGCTCTCGGGCTGACGCACCGTTGTGCGCGTGCTACTCTCACGACTGCCAAAGCCAGAGCCACGGCTTGAACCGAAGCCCGACGAGCTGCGCGAGCCGAACCCACTGTTACCTCTGCTCTCCACCCTACGGCTGCCACGCGAGCCGAACGACTGGCGGTTGCCACGTCCGTAGTCGCCGCGCTTGAAGCCGTCGCGCATACCGAAGTGGGCATCGCCACCACGGCGCGAACCGAACGTTCTGCCGTTGTACCACGAGCTGCCGTTGTTCTGACGCCAAGAGTGGCCGCCACGATAGCTCACGTACACCGTCGGACGATGGAAGTAGAAGTAGTCGCGGTGCGGATAGCGAGCGTATATAGCGAAGTGCCAAACGCCTGCACTGAAGTAGAGCGGACGATAGAAGTAGGCTGCCTCGCAGAACATACGATACTGCCAGTCGAGGAGCACATAGCTGAAGTCGATGTTACGCCAACGCCAGTAGTCGCCGTAGAGTTCGTCGTCGGAGTTGACACTGAGCAGATAGTCGAGGTTTATCTCGTAAGCCGCCTCATACTGGTCGTCGGTAAGGTTCAGCTCGTAAGCCATCTTATCGGTGAGGAACAACGCCTGTTCGCGTGCCTGACTGTAACTCATTGCACCGGCTGCTACTGCGAAGCCAAGCACCATTACTATTGTTGCGAATAACCGTTTCATAATATTTCTGTTTTAAGAGTTATACTTATCTTAAGGGGGTGCACTTGTCTCAAGTGCACCAACAAAGCAAGATGTGCACAAACAGAGCTTTCTATTCTGTTGGTGCAGTTGAGACAACTGCACCCCCTTAACTGCACCCCCTTGAGGTTTCCTTTCGCTTGCAAAGTTAGAACTTTATCAGCGCAAGCCAAAGGGATTTTCCCTAAACACATGTGGGAAAATCCCTAAACAGCTCATCTTCAACCGCCGGATTCCGTCCGCCACCCAATCAGATTCCGTCCGCCACCCAATCAGATTCCGTACGCCGTCCGATCAGATTCCGTACGCTGTCCGATGACTTAACCATCACTACAACACCACACAACCACCACCGCAAAACAACCGTTTCATAACATTTAACTCCTTAAACGCTACGTAATTAATCAAAAAAGCGTAACTTTGCAACTAAAATTATAATAAAACACATATAAAAATGGCACAAGAAGACGTTTTCAAGAAAATCGTGAGTCACTGTAAGGAGTACGGTTTCGTATTCCCAAGTAGCGATATTTATGACGGTCTGGCTGCAGTGTACGACTACGGACAGAACGGTGTAGAACTGAAGAACAACATCAAACAATACTGGTGGAAGAGCATGGTGCTGCTCCACGACAACATCGTGGGCATCGACTCTGCCATCTTCATGCACCCTACTATCTGGAAGGCAAGCGGACACGTAGACGCATTCAACGACCCGCTCATCGACAACCGCGACTCAAAGAAGCGCTACCGTGCCGACGTTCTCATCGAGGACCAGATTGCGAAGTACGACGAGAAGATCGAGAAGGAGATTGCCAAGGCTCGCAAACGCTTCGGCGAGAGCTTCGACGAGGCTCAGTTCCGCGCCACAAACGCACGCGTAATCGAGCACCAGCAGAAGCGCGACGCTCTCCACGCACGCTATACAGAGGCTATGCAGGGTCCGGACCTCGCCGAACTGAAGCAGATCATCATCGACGAGGAGATTGTAGACCCGATCAGCGGCACAAAGAACTGGACCGACGTGCGCCAGTTCAACCTCATGTTCTCTACAGAGATGGGCTCCGTAGCCGACGGTTCTAACAAGGTGTACCTCCGTCCGGAGACAGCACAGGGCATCTTCGTCAACTACCTCAACGTGCAGAAGACGGGCCGCATGAAGATTCCGTTCGGCATCGCACAGATCGGTAAGGCGTTCCGCAACGAGATCGTGGCACGCCAGTTCATCTTCCGTATGCGCGAGTTCGAGCAGATGGAGATGCAGTTCTTCGTGCAGCCGGGCACCGAGCTCGAGTATTTCCAGAAGTGGAAGGAGCTGCGCATGAAGTGGCACCAGGCTCTTGGCTTCGGCGCCGAGAACTATCGCTTCCACGACCACGAGAAGCTGGCTCACTACGCCAACGCCGCTACCGACATCGAGTTCCACATGCCGTTCGGCTTCAAGGAAGTAGAGGGCATACACAGCCGTACCAACTTCGACCTCTCGCAGCACGAGAAGTTCTCGGGCCGCTCAATCAAGTACTTCGACCCGCAGACCAAGGAGTCGTACACTCCGTACGTCATCGAGACATCTATCGGCGTAGACCGCATGTTCCTCAGCGTGATGTGCCACTCTTATAAAGAGGAGCAGCTCGAAAACGGCGAGACACGCGTCGTACTCATGCTCCCGCCCGCACTCGCACCGACAAAGCTCGCCGTGCTGCCGCTCGTCAAGAAGGACGGACTGCCCGAGAAGGCTCGCGAGATTGTGAACAACCTGAAGTTCCACTTCAACACAAGCTACGACGAGAAGGACACCATCGGCAAACGCTACCGCCGTCAGGACGCAGTGGGCACACCGTTCTGCGTGACCGTCGACTACGACACACTGCAGGACAACACCGTGACACTCCGCTTCCGCGACACAATGGAGCAGGAGCGCGTGAGCATCGACCAGCTCCTCAGCATCATCGAGGACAAGGTGAGCATCACAAGCCTGCTCAAGAAATTGCAGTAAAAACATACTAAATGAAGAAATACTATTTATTCATACTCCTCGCCATGACGACCGTCTTCGCAGCAAGCCTGTCGTCGTGCAGCGAGACCGACAACGAGAAGGAGGAGTTCCCCAACTGGCGAAAGACCAACGAAGCATACTACGACAAGAAGTATGCCGAGGTGAAGCAGCTGGTGGCGGGTGGTGCTGCCGACTGGAAGGTGCTGCGCTCATGGAGCCTCAACGACCAGGTGGCTACACATAGCTACGACTTCGTGCTTGCCAACGTGCTCAACGCTGGCAAGGGTTCGGGCTGCCCGTTCTTCACCGACTCGGTGAAGGTGCACTACAGCGGCCGTCTGCTGCCCTCCACAAGCTACGCCGATGGCTATGTCTTCGACAAGTCGTGGCAGGGCGAGTACAACCTCAGCACGATGAAGCCACGCACCTTCGCCGTGAGCGGCGTGGTGAAAGGTTTCGCCACGGCTCTGCAGAACATGCACATCGGCGACAGATGGCTCGTGTACATGCCCCATCAGCTGGCATACGGCTCGTCAGCCACGCCGGGCGCAGCCTACTCCACACTCATCTTCGACGTAACGCTCGTAGGCTACTTCCGCAAAACATCCGCTGCAGCTGCTCCGGCTAAGGACGGCACATCACAGCAGCAGACCACCGGCTACTGGGTTTATGAGTAATAATAGGAGGGTATGGCATCCTTGCCATACCCACGCAACCACAACCAATAGGAGGAGGGCGTGTCAAAACTCCCAATATAAATAACTAAAAACTCGTTGTAC
>ERZ791805.224-NODE-224-length-33418-cov-4.055151_pt1 | contig 33418 bp, 17 predicted proteins | sample MGYA00510306_ERZ791805 | MGnify/ENA primary metagenome ERZ791805 (study PRJEB30046, sample SAMN00791990) | human gut metagenome | study: EMG produced TPA metagenomics assembly of the A metagenome-wide association study of gut microbiota in type 2... | reverse complement strand
AATAGTTTATGGGGAAAAACATCGTAAAGGACATTCGTTGATGCCGTCATTGGAATATAGTAAGCGTGGCTTATTCATCAAAGGTCTGGATGTGGCATTGACTGCCAATTATAATAAAAATGCAACGACAAATATAGATACAGCTTCCTATAAGTACAATTGGTTGGGTGATAGAAAATTAATGAACTCACCCGGTGAACAATCCAATCAATATTCACGGGCGGATAATAACAATTGGAATGGAACATTAACCGTTAATTACCGTCTGGCGAAAATACACATGCTGACCTTTAATCATGTGTTGAATACTTTCCGCCGTTCTAACACTTCTTTATTGGCTAAGATGGAATCGGAGGATGCCATAGCTAAAGAAACCCATAAGAATATCTCCGGATTGTCCTATCGGTTGATGCCGTCTGATAATTGGAATCTCTCAGTATTTGGAAAATATTATAGTTTGTATGTGGCAGGTCCTATGGCTACGACTACGAATCAAGATGATTATGTCCGTACTACCCGAAACATGAATTCCATAGGATATGGAGCTGCGGGAACTTATTTCATTCTATCCGGTTTGCAGGCAAAATTGTCATACGAAAAAGCATATCGTCTGCCTACTATTGAAGAAATGTTTGGAGATGAGGATTTGGAAATGGGAGATATCAGTATAAAACCGGAGAGTAGTGACAATTTGAATTTTAATTTGAGCTATAACAGAACATTTGGCAGGCATTCTGTATATATGGAAAGTGGAGTGATTTATCGGAATACAAAAGATTATATTCAGCGTAATATTGCGGATTTGAGTGGTGGTAAATATGCTGCGAAATATATTAATTACGGTAAAGTATTGACGAAAGGATATACTGTTTCTGCTCGTTACGGTTTTGGTAATTGGGTGAGTATAGGAGGTAATTTTACCAAAATGGATGTACGGGACAATATGAAAACATCTATTTCCAGCAGTGCGGAAAATCTGGCTTATAAAGAACGGATGCCGAATCTGCCCTATATGTTTGCTGATTCGGATGTTACTTTTTATTGGCGGGATTTAGGAAGGAAAGGCAATATGTTGACCGTGTCTTATGATAATCAATATCTGCATAGCTTTACTTATTATTCTTCCCGAATAGGCTCAAATAAAGGGGACTATGTGGTACCTGATCAATTCTCACACAATATATCCTTTTCTTATAGTTTGCAAAAAGGACGATATAACGTATCATTGGAATGTCGTAACTTCACAGATGAGAAGTTATATGATAATTTTAGTCTTCAGAAGGCCGGTAGGGCTTTTTATGGTAAACTGCGTGTTTGTTTCGGTAATTAAAGAATTGGAAAAAGGAGTTTATAATTAATTGGATTTTAAATTAAATAGAAGAATAAAATGAAGAAAGTTTTCTTTTTGAATGGATTTGTTGCTATTGCCATAGTAGGAATGGCGTTGAGTGCATGTACGGATAATGAGCCGGATTACGGTTCGGGTACCGAGGCTAAAGGTGAGTATGTTATTGCATCGTCGGTCACAGCGTCTGGAAATACAACGAATGTGCTGCTTACTTCTGAAACGTTGGATAAAGGTACTGTTTCTACAGTGAATAATGGTCTTGTGAATGATGGTGCAACTCAATGGGTGTTTTACAAGAATCAATATCTTTATGCGCTGACTTATAATCAAGGGAATGCAGGTACGACCCGTTCTTATAACATGGATTCAAATAATGAAGTAAAGGCTCGTTCGGGGGAGTTTGCCGTAAAGAGATTTACTACTTACGGTATTTATGATAAATATATCATGACCTCGTCTACCGGTGACGGACCCACAGCGTATGCAGATGAGAATGGATATTTACCAAAGATGTTTTTGCTTTCTTATTTGGACGTATCTGCTGAAACATTTACAACGAATGATACTCAAAATAAGGCTTATATGTCCGAAAACTTCTTGGGAAATGGAGAATATGTAACATTGGCCGGCATATTGGAACGAAATAATAAACTGTATAGCGCTGCTATTCCAATGGGGTTAAGTCAATATGGTTCGGCTACTGACGGGGGAAAGTGGATACTTCCCGGCAATGAGGATTTGGTAAAGACAGAAGATGGTGGTTCCAACAGCAGCAGTTATAAAAAAGGTGAATTGCAATGGACGCAATATCCCAATAAATGCTGGGTGGCTATTTTTGATGATGAAACGCTGACAAATAAAAAAATCATAGAAACAGATAAGATCAGTTATGCTTGCGGGCGTTTTAAATCACAGTATTATCAAACGATTTGGGCGGCAGATAATGGTGATATTTATGTATTTTCTCCTAGTTATGCCAAAACAATGGCTGATAAACGGCAACAGACTACCTTGGATGCCGGAGTAGTACGTATAAAGGCTGGAACAGAAGAGTTTGATCCTGATTATTATTATAGTATCGAAGCGCAGACCGGAGGTAAATCTTTCATTCGTTGTTGGCATATTACGGGAGATTATTTCTTGTTGTTGATGTATGATCGTTCCTTGACTGAAACTGGTTTCACAGCTAATCAGTTAGCGATATATAAAGGAGAAACCGGAAAACTTACTTATGTAACCGGCTTGCCTTCTGCCGATTTGATCTCTGGCTTTGGTAATACTCCGTATGTGGAGAATGGATATGCCTATATGGCTGTAACTACAACAGAAGGATATCCGTCTATTTATAAAATAGATCCGGTTGGTGCGGTAGCGACAAAGGGTATTTCTATAGAAGCGACACAAATCAGTGGCGTCGGTAAACTGCAACCTCAGAACTGAGTATTGTAATAATATAATGGGAGTCTGCGGGCAGTATGTGCTTATGCAGACTCTTTTTATGAATCGTATCGAAGATTTTATGAAGAAAATATTTCGCCAAATACATCTTTGGCTTTCTGTTCCTTTCGGGTTAATCATTTCCTTGATTTGCTTCTCGGGAGCCATGTTGGTTTTTGAAAATGAAGTGATGGAACTGGTCAGGCATGAACTTTATTATGTAAAAAAGGTAGAAACAGTTTCACTTCCTGTTGATCGATTATTGGAAGAGGTAGAACTCACGTTGCCCGACAGTGTGTCTGTGACAGGAATCAGTGTTTTCTCTGACCCGGAACGTGCTTGGCAGGTGAATTTGTCCAAGCCTCGTCGTGCTTCCGTGTATGTGGATCAATATACTGGTGAGATTAAAGGTAAATATGAACGTCCTGCATTTTTTGTGACTATGTTCAGGCTGCATCGCTGGCTGTTGGACAGTATGAAAGCGGATGGCGGAGCCTTCTGGGGAAAAATGATTGTAGGTGTCAGCACCCTGTTGTTTGTCGTGGTTTTGATATCGGGTATCGTTATCTGGTGGCCTCGTACACGAAAAGCCTTGAAAAATAGTTTAAGAATATCTGTCGGCAGGGGCTTTAGAAGATTTTGGTATGACCTGCATGTTGCAGGTGGTATGTATGCGCTGTTTTTTTTGTTGGCTATGGCCCTTACCGGGCTAACATGGTCTTTTGGATGGTATCGGACAGGTTTCTATAAAGTGTTTGGCGTGGAAGTACAGCAGGGAGGTGCTCATGGTGGGGTGACCCGGCGTGGGGGGAAAGGCGGCGACCAATCCGGAAAGAATGTTTCTCATTCTTCGTCCTATGTTTGTTGGCAACAAGTTTATGAACAATTAGCCCTGAATAATCCCGGCTACAAGCAGATAACCTTATCAGATGGGGCAGCAAATGTCTCTTTCAATACCTTCGGTAATCAACGTGCTTCCGATCGTTATAAATTCAATCCTCATAGTGGTAAGATTGATAAGGTAGTTTTATATAAAGATGCTGAGAAGGCTGGAAAGATTCGCGGATGGATCTATTCTGTACATGTTGGTAGTTGGGGCGGTATGCTTACCCGTTTACTGACGTTTATAGCAGCTTTGATAGGAGCCACCTTGCCATTGACAGGATACTATTTATGGATAAAACGTATTTGGAGAAAGAAAGTAAGAGTAAGTTGAATATCTTTGTTATAAGATTAGGGGGCGAAAAGAATTTTATCATATGACCTGTTGTCGTGAATGACAGGTCATATGATATTGTTACAGGATTTTTTAGAACCACTTTATCTTTCTGAAAATAACAAAAGCCAACGCAGACAATGTGATGGATGCCAAAATAATAAAACTAAAAGCATGTGGTAATGCATCTACATGTACATCTACATTCATTCCATAGAAACTAGCTATTAATGTGGGTACCATCAGAATGATGGAAATACTGGTCATGCGTTTCATGATGGTGTTCACATTGTTGGATATGATGGAAGCAAATGCGTCCATGGTTCCGGTTAAGATATCACTGTAGATATTAACCGTGTTATATGCTTGTTTTAATTCAATAACTACATCTTCTACCAAATCGCGGTTTTGATAATCTTTTTCCTGGAAGATACTTTGCAATTTACCTACCATCACCTCATTTCCACGAATGGACGTATTGAAATAAACCAATGTTTTTTGTAGTTTCATCAATCTGAGCAGGTCCTCATTACGTATGCTCCTTTCCAATTCTTTTTCTGCGGCAGCTACATCATTGTTTATTTGTTTCAGATATTTCAAGAACCATACGGCAGATGAGTAAATTAACCGTAAAATCAATTCAAATTTATTAGGCACAATGATTCCTTTACGTCGGGTGTGGTCAATAAAATCAGGAATCATTTCAGTGGAGTGATAACACACGGTAACAATGATTTCATTGTTTGTAATGATACCGATGGGGATAGTGATATAAGGGATGCTTCCCTGTTGTTGCAGGGGGATTCGGATAATGGTCAGTAGCCAGTTGTCTTCCGTATCCGTTCGCGGACGTTCATCCATATCGGCGATGTCCTCTAAAAAAGCTTCGGGAACTTTTAATTCTTTAGTCAGAAACTCAAAATCACTTTGGTCGGGGCATTCTACATTCACCCAGCAGTTTGGCATCCATTGTGGCTTTTCTACAAAGCCATTCTCACAATAAAGATATTTTCTCATCTTATTGCCTCCTTTCGTTCGTTTATATCCGTTCAGAGGCATTCAGAGTAGTGATTGCCCTGTCGGATCAGTTAATACTATTGCACGTTCGTGGTATTGAATCGTCCATTTTTATTGATTGTTTTTTGTTTAAAGCGGTACAAAAGTACATAAAACCTTTAAAGGACAGACAGAAGTCAGGAGGCTTTTATATTTTTTTTAAGAATATCACCGGAAAGCAATCAGTGCCCGAGCAATGATGGTTTTGTCGCCATAGCACAGTTCTAACGTACTGTGTTTACCGATTAAGTTCCCTGGCGGAAACTATTGTTGTTAAAACATTTAGCATCCTTTTAATTACATGCAAAATTCACTTAAAAAATCGTTTGTCCAATACCTATTTATGATGAATCTTGTTCTATATAATCCTAATAATTAGGTATTGTGGAAGGTGCTGAAGTCGGTTATCTTTGCAAATGTAATAATTACAATTTAAAAATCAGTTTTAATTTAAAAATAAAAAGAGTATGGAACCAATTATTAATTCACAAGTTCCTGAATTTAAAGTTCAGGCATTCCATAATGGAGAGTTTAAAACCGTAACTAATAAAGATATTGAAGGTAAATGGGCTATTTTCTTCTTCTATCCTGCTGACTTTACGTTTGTATGCCCTACCGAACTTGTAGATATTGCTGAAAAGTATAATCAGTTCAAAGAAATGGGAGTGGAAGTATATTCTGTAAGCACCGATTCACATTTCGTTCATAAAGCATGGCATGATGCGTCTGAAAGTATCCGCAAAATCACTTATCCGATGTTGGCAGATCCTACAGGTGCTTTGTCGCGTGCATTTGGTGTGATGATTGAAGAAGACGGTATGGCTTATCGTGGTACTTTTGTAGTGAATCCCGAAGGCAAGATCAAATTAGCTGAAATTCAGGACAACAGCATCGGGCGTAATGCTGATGAACTTCTTCGTAAGGTAGAAGCTGCCCAGTTTGTAGCCACTCATGATGGTGAGGTTTGTCCTGCTAAATGGAAGAAAGGTGCTGAGACCTTGAAACCGAGTATTGATTTGGTAGGTAAAATTTAAAGTATAGAACTCATGTTAGATAGTGCGATAAAAGATCAGTTAAAAGGTCTTTTTGCCCAATTGGAAGCGCACTATACTTTTGACATCTTTGTCCACCCTCAGCACGAAAGTCGTGCCGAGTTGGTGGACTCGTTGGAAGAAGTGGCTTCCTGTTCGGATAAACTTTCCTGTCGGTTGCAGGATAGTGAAGGGCTGAAGTTTATCCTTTTAAAAGAAGGAAAGGATACGGGAATCACATTTCGTGCCGTACCTGGTGGTCATGAATTTACTTCTTTGTTGATGGCTGTTCTGAATGCTGACGGCAAAGGAAAGAATTTTCCGGACGAGTTTATTACCAGACGTATCAAGGCATTACAGGGGCCGATTAGTTTGACCACCTATTTGTCTCTCACCTGTACCAATTGTCCCGATGTGGTTCAAGCTTTGAATATGATGGTACTTCTGAATGGTCAGATACGCCATGAGGCAGTAGATGGATCTATAAATGAAGAAGAAGTAGAACGGATGAAAGTACAGGCCGTTCCTACTGTATTTGCTGATGGTGAACAGATTCATGTGGGGCGTAGCAGTATGGGGGATCTGTTGGAGAAGCTGGAAGCCCGTTACGGTTCGGTGGAATTGGAAGCTGTTGAGACAAAAGAATATGATGTACTGGTAGCCGGTGCTGGTCCTGCCGGTGCGACAGCTGCTATCTACTCGGCTCGTAAAGGGTTGAAAGTAGCAATAATAGCCGAGCGTATTCGTGGACAAGTCAATGAGACAATGGGGATTGAGAACTTGATATCTGTGCCTCAGACTACCGGTAAACAGTTGGCCCAGGATCTGAAAAAACATTTGGCGGAATATCATATTGATATTTTAGAAAATCGCCGGATAGAGAAAGTGGAAGTGGCAGAGGGCATGAAAGTGTTGTCTGTGAAAGGTGGAGAAACGTATAAGGCTCCCGTATTGATCATTGCTACCGGGGCGAATTGGAGAAAATTGAATGTTCCCGGTGAAGAAAAATACATCGGTCATGGAGTTGCTTTCTGTCCTCATTGTGACGGACCATTTTATAAAGATAAGGAAGTAGCAGTCATAGGTGGTGGAAACTCCGGGGTTGAGGCTGCTATTGATTTGGCGGGAGTCTGTTCCAAAGTGACTGTATTCGAATTCATGGATACTTTGAAAGCGGATACTGTTTTGCAGGAGAAAGCTAAAAGCCTGCCCAATGTGGATATTATTACTAATACTCAAACGGTAGAGGTGTTAGGAAACGGTGATAAAGTGGTGGGGCTTATAAAGAAAGACCGTTCATCCGAAAAAGAAGAGATCTTTGCCTTGGATGGTATTTTTGTCCAAATAGGTTTGACTGCCAATAGCGCTTTGTTTAAAGAATTGCTGGAAACGAACCGCATGGGTGAAATTCTGACTGATAAAAATGGCCGGACCTCTGTAAAAGGTATCTATGCTGCCGGAGATGTAACGGATGTTTCCTATAAACAGATAGTTATAGCAATGGGGGAAGGCGCCAAGGCTGCTTTAGCTGCATTCGAAGACCGGATGCGCGGAACGATTTATTAGTGATAAGTGGTTGGTGGTGAATAGTGGGTGCATATCGCAGTATTTACCACTAATCTTATCACTAAAAAATGCACTCTTTGTATGTATATTGGTGAGAATATGCTTTCTTTGTAGGTGAATCACCGTTTACAGCATTGATATGGCAGAATCGAGACGTACTTCATTGAAAGATTTGGCACAGATATTAGGTGTATCCATACCTACAGTATCCCGTGCCTTGAAAAATAGTCCCGAAATCAGTCGGGAACTTTGTATTAAAGCTCAAAAATTGGCAAAAGAGATGAATTATCACCCCAATCCTTTTGCTATGAGTCTCCGGAAAAATACTCCCCGTACCATTGGAGTAATTGTACCTGATATTGTTACTCATTTCTTTGCGTCTATTTTAAGTGGTATAGAAGATACCGCTATAGCAAACGGCTATTTTGTTATCATCACGACTTCCCATGAGTCATACGACCATGAGAAAAGAAATATTGAGAATTTGGTCAATATGCATGTGGAAGGTATTATAGGTTGTTTATCTCAAGAAACAACAGATTATGCCCATTGGTTGAGTTTGGATGATATGAATATGCCGCTTGTTCTATTTGATCGTGTTTGCATGCCTGACCGTTTTTCTACGGTAGTGGCTGATGGAGTATATTCTGCTCAGATGGCGACACAGCACTTGTTGGATCATGGAAGCAAACGGATTGCTTTTATCGGTGGTGCAAACCATCTGGATATAGTAAGAAAGAGAAAACATGGTTACCTTGAAGCGTTAAGGGAAAATAAGATACCTATTGAGAAAGATTTGGTTGTGTGTCGGAAAATTGATTTTGAAGAAGGGAAAATAGCTACAGAAATTTTATTATCGCTTCCGGAGCCTCCCGATGCAATTCTTGCCATGAATGATACATTGGCATTTGCCGCTATGGAAGTGATTAGAAATCATAATCTTCGTATTCCTCAGGATATAGCGCTTATTGGGTATACAGATGAGCAACATGCCAATTATGTAGTGCCTCGCCTTTCGGCCGTCTCGCATCAGACTTATAAGATGGGGGAAGCCGCATGTCAGATGTTGATTGATAAGATTAAGGGAGATAAAAAAATCAGGCAAATCATTATTCCTACTTGTTTGCAGGTGAGGGAAAGCAGTATAAAAAGGAAGGATTGAGAACCGAAATGTATTTTAAGAAGAGAATAAGGCTGAACTCTTCACAAAGAGCCAACCTTATTTCTTTATATATTGGAGTATTATTGAGTGACCAACGTAATAATGGAACGTGCCGGGATCACAACTTTTTCATGGTTTTTGATGCTTCCTACCGGTAGAAGATTCTCTCCATCTTTATCCGAAGTACGATAGATTGTCCAGTTTTTTATAATTCCGTTACGCTGATAGAAAGTAAACTCTTTATCTTCCGCTGCATAATTAATCATAACGAAAACCTCCTTTCCGTCTGTATTTTGGTATGCTGAACACATTAGTCCGGTTACATCCGTATCGCCTTCAGGAATGATTTTCCCTTGGTTGTCTTTGGCTATAATTGCTTTCCGAACAGCTCCCGGGCGTATAAATCTACTGTAGTTTCCCAAAGCCCACATTAATTTGGAGTCTTTCACCTCACCATTCAGAAAAGTCGGATCACTATACTCACGGATTAATCCGTCTTTATAATCTCCACCGATAGATCGCCACCATTGCCAACTGCGAGCACCTGCATATACAATGTCATGATGAATGATCCGTGCTACATATAATGCTGTCTTCATGGTGAAGTCATATCCTCCGCCTCCGCCGATTTCTTCGTCATTGCCCATGATACAGGTTTCTGTCTGCCAGAAATCCACCTTATACTTGTCTAAAGTATCTTTTAATTGACAACGGATATCGTGTAAATTATTCAGAGGAGTATTAGTCCAATAACTATGCCCTACCATCAGCCGGGGAACATTGGGAGTATCACCCAGATAGGTGGCTGTACTGTCCGGATTAAAGAAAGACTGGATTTGATACCCCCGTTCCCAATTAGTCATGTGAGTATCGAACATACAACGATAGTCAGAGGACTCATTGACTAGAATCTGTGTGTCAATTTGGTTATTTACGAACTCTTTACTGATGAGGCGTATGGCACGGGCTATTTCGCGGTTGGTAGCCGGTGTACCTTCTTGTTTGGGGCCAATCCAGTTCCAATGCCCATCGGGTTCATTGAATGGACAGAGGTAATTGAACTTGATTCCATCGTGTTTCTCCACCCCTTTTATGACATTGGCAAGAAAACGGGCAAAATTCTTATAATGCTCTTCCTTTAAGTTTAAGGTTCCTCCACGGCCTGTGTTGGTGGCAAGACCGTTTTGTGTGAAATATACGGGAGGTGAATTAAGAAATGCCAAAAATTTGTTTACACCCCGTTCTTTTGCCAGACGCAGGAAGTTGCGCTGCCCTTGTTGTTTATTCCAATTATAGTTACCATCTGCCTGAAGGAAACATTCGGTGCGCATCCAGGGAGAGGCTATCTGGCTGGCTTCTCCTTGTTCCGCGCTTCCGGCTCCTACATTGAAACGCCATAAAGACAAGCCGATTCCTTTAGGTTGTCCGTTTTCATGGTTTTCCGTACTGAACAGCCAGTCGGCTACTTGGTTTTGTTTTTCTTGCGGCCATAAGCCGATAAATTGCATGCTCCAACAGTCTGATGCTCCGAAATAGTCCATGGTTTGACAGGGTTGGTCTGTTTCTATTTCAAAGTGAATGGCAGGATGTTGAGCAAACAGGTTTGCTGTTGCAAATAAAGAGAATAATAATGCTTTGTATTTCATAAAGTTGAGGGATTATTTCAGATTATAAATGACAGTTGTAACACTTTCCGAAGGCACAATTACTTGTTGGTCTGCCGTGACGTGTACCTCTTGCAAATTTTTGTTATTTGTTGTTGTATAAGTAGTGATGGAGCTTATTTCACTTACCCATTCTTTATGAATTTCGTTTAGCCGGACTCCTTTTTCTGATAGATTGGTATAAACAGCAACAATTTTATCTTTTTTCGGTGAAATCCATGCTGACCCGAAGAAACTGGATGATTCATTCATGTTAAGCATGATACGGCGATAACCCGGTCGGATGAATAGGCTGTAGTTACCTAATACCCAAAGTGTGGGAGTAGCTTTATAAGTGCCTTCTTTCTCTATATCCCCATAAACTCCATCGGAGGGTTCCAGTGAAATCAGTAAGAAGCGGTTTTTGTGTCCCCAGCGGGGGATATCCATTGAGGTCCAGTAACTCCAGGAGGAAACTCCTGCTATAGTTAGGTCATTGTGTATTACTTTTGACATATAAAGTGCAATGTCCATTTCGGTTGCTTGGTCATAGCCTATAAACTCGGAAGAGCTGTATCCGTCGCCTAACATACTCCACTCACTTTGCCATATTTCTACATCATATTGTTGGGCTGCTTGGGCCAGTTGTTTCCGGACATTACGCATACCATCCCATGTGCCATCTGTCCAGTAGCTGTGGCCGCAGATAAGTTTCTTTACATGAGTCAGGTTGCCTATATAGGTGGAAGTTCCAGGTGTGAAAAATGCTGAAAGTACGTTACTATGGGCGGCATCATTCTTAAATTTGTAGAGATATTCATAATCTCCAGATTCCCCTGGAAGAATATCAATAGAAAGACCGGCAGAAGTGATGGCGGTATCCAATTCACGTATAAGTCTGGCTACTTCATCATTAGTCCATCCGCTGCCTTCCTGGCCGCTGTCCCAATTATATTGGGGTTCGTTAACTGGTGAGATATGTGTCACTGGATATCCTTCGTTTACATAGTATTTTGCTACATCTGACATGTATCTGGCAAAGTCCGTATAACATTCATCCTTCAAATTAGAAACTCCTCCGCTATTGGAGAATCCTTTTCCGTTGGAGGTATATTGTACAGGAGGGGTATTGCTGAAAAGTACTATACTCTGACAACCAAACTCTTTGGCGCGCTGCAAGAAGTAGCGCTGCCCTTTACAGCGTGTCCAGTCTAATGTTAAGTCATCAGTCAGATAAGATTCTGCTCTGCGTGATTTGTCTTCTATTCCACTTGCTTCACCTTGTTCTGCACTGCCACCACCTAGATTCACACGCCACATGGAGAGTCCTATACCTTTAGGTTGTCCTGATTGTATTTCAGAAGAGAATAGCAGTTCACTGATTTTGTCACGATTCGTTATCCAGCTTTTTCCTACGAAGGCAGGTGCCCAACAATCTGATGCGCCAAATCCTGTCAGAGTCTGAAAAGATTGTCCGGCATCTATGGTTACTGTTTTTTCTACGTTTATGCTGCTGTCCGGTTGCCCCGATGTATCCGGTGTTTGGGGAGAATCGTCACTGCAGGCTACAGTAGAAAAGAACAGTGGAAGAGTAAAAATATATTTTAGTTTCATTGTTTTAGATGGATTAAAAAATAGTCGCGGATAATCCTAGCAAACTATCCGCGACAGAATATAAAGACCTATTGAATGTTTAATTCCTGTAACAATCTGTTCTTTTTGGAAAATGATTAATTCCAGCCCGGATTTTGGGTGATAGAACCATTAGACATTGTAATCTCATATAAAGGTATCGGGAATACCATATCCCGGTTTTCGTTGAAGCTGATTCCTTTATCACTTGCCTCACCTTGATTTTCCCATTCGTAAATGTCGCGGGTAGCGGGATCTGTATTGTATTTTACAAATGTACCGTTTGCTCCCATCAGGTTACAAATCATTTTCTTGCCATTGTCATCTGTCCAACGGCGGATATCATAGATTCTGTTTTGTTCCCATGCCAGTTCCAAACGACGTTCTAGCCGGATAGCTTTGCGAAGCTCGTTCCCACTGGATGTGACAGCAGGTAATTTTACACGATTCCGTACCTCATTAAGGTAGGTACGTGCTTTACCATCTTCGCCCAATTCGTTGCAGGCTTCAGCATACATCAACAATACATCTGCATAGCGTAAGATACGATGATCTAATGGAATTTTGTCGATATTGTATACTTCCGGACGTTTTTCAATAGGTACAAAATACTTCCGGACAATACGTGCTGATTTATGTTGTGACGGATCTATAATATAACATTCGGGATCCCAACCGTACTTTTCGATATAATCTTTATAATTGGCGATTTTTGTGTTGTTTTCAACGAACTTGTCGAAGTTATTCTCTCCGGCAATTTCTGTACAACCGGTTTTAATGATAGTCCAACGTAAACGTTCTGTATCTCCTGCATCGATGTAGGCTTGTTCGAGGTTAGCGGTTGGCTGTCCCCAAGACCATCCGTCGCCGGGACCACTACGGGCACCGGTAATAACAGTCAAAGAACCACCCAATGCATAAGTTCCATCATACATATATTGTACTTCAAACAGACTTTCTTCGCTATTGTTATGGTCAACATCCCATACATCACCGAAGTTGTCGAGTAATTTATATTCACCTTCGTCGATGACTGTTTTCAATACATCATGTGCCTCTTGCCATTTGCTTTGGTAGAGGTAAACCTTTCCCAATAGGCCTAATGCAGCTCCACGGGTAGCGCGTCCCATATCTGTAGCAGCATATTGACTACGTTGTGGCAACACATCAGCAGCGGCTTTTAAATCATCTTCAATGAACTTATATACATCTTCGGCCGAAGCGCGGGTAATACCTTGTATTTCTTCGGGCAACAGGAAGCCTGTAATGAGAGGCACACCACCAAAATTCTTCACAAGTTCAAAATAGAAGTATCCACGGAGAAAACGTGCTTCGGCTACAAGCCGGTTCTTCATTTCTTCATCTGAGAAATCAGCTTGTGAAATGCGTTCCACTGCGATATTGCAACGTAGAATGCCTTTGTATCGATACTGCCAAAAGTTGGAGATGGCACCATTGCTTTGTCCGGTACCTTGATAGTGGGCCAAAGAAATATAGTCACTTTGACTTTGGCTGGTATTGCCCATCCAACCGTCATCACTACACATCTCGGAAAGCAACCATACTGTGTTGATATTCCACCATCCGCCAAAAGTAATGGCCTGGTAACAACCAGTAATAAATGCTTCGGCTTCTTCTGCACTTTGGAAATAAGTATCCAAATTTTGTTGCCCGCGCACTTCCTCTGTTAGGAAATCCTCACAAGAAGTGAATGTCAGCGAGGCAATCATTGTTAATATTGTTAATATCTTTTTCATGGTTTATACCTTGAGGGTTAAAATTTTAAATCAATTCCAAATAAGAAAGTACGTGGGTTAGGATAAGCGATGCCGTCAATACCGGTTTCAATTACACTGCCATCTTTACCAATCTGTGGACGTTCAGGATCCATACCTGAGTAGCTGGTGATAGTGAAAGGATTTTGAGCCGACAATGAGAGACGCAATTCGGTTCCGTTCAACCACTTCTTGGGGAGTGTGTAACCCACTTGTAATAGTTTGCAACGCATATAAGAGCCGTCTTCTACAAAGAAACTTGAAACGCGTGTGTAATTCTGATTCAAATCATTGTAGGACAGACGAGGAATATCGTTGCTGGTTCCTTCGCCATGCCATGCTTTCTGCAATGTACCTGCCCAAACGTTTTGCCCACTTACGCCGGAGTATAAACCTTTGGTCTTATTGAAAATATCATTACCGAATGTACCATAGAAGTTGGCTGTGAAATCGATGTTTTTATAGCTGAAACCCAAGTTCAAACCTACCATCAAATCGGGATATGGGTTACCGATCCATGTTTTATCATTTTCATCTAGAACTCCGTCATGATTCAAATCCTTAAAGCGAATGTCACCGGGTTGGGCATTGGATTGTACCAGCTTGCCATTTTCGTTGGTGTGAGCATAAACTTCATCCCAATTTTGGAAAATACCATCGGCTACGTAGCCGTAGAAGCGTGAAATCAAGCCACCGTCTTCATTACGGATAATTTGGTCGCTGTTGAAACCTCCAGTTTGGATAGGACCGTCACCGGAGAATTTAACAGCTTTATTTTTCACTGCGGAAAGGTTCAATCCCACATTATATCGGAAGTCTGCTACTTTGTCGTGCCAGTTCAGACTTAATTCCCAACCGCTAGCTTTCATACTACCTATATTCATCCATACTGTACTGTTCCAGTCGGGGTATCCGATGGCGAAGATATTTTGTTTCTGATAGAGCATATCAGAAGATTTCTTTTGGAAATACTCAAAGGTCATGTCTAGACGGGAGTCAAGGAAGGACATATCCACACCTACGTTCCAGTCTTCTACTGTTTCCCATTTTAGCAAATTATTGCCAACGCCTGATACCATAGTACCTGAAACACGTCCTGGAGCTGTACCGAATACATAATCAGATTGTCCTAACAAAGTCAGCGTAGCATCATTATCTATGTTTTGATTACCTACACGTCCCCAACCTCCGCGTAATTTCAAGTTACTGAAAATCTTCTGGTCTTGCATGAAACTTTCACTGATGATACGCCATGAAGCAGAAACAGAAGGGAAGATGGCATATTTGTTTCCTTTGGGGAAACGAGAAGAACCATCTGCACGAATAGAAGCTGTTAGATAGTAACGATTGTCATAGTTATACATCACGCGTCCTAAATAAGATACTAATGTGCTGTAAGCAGTTTTACCTTCTGACTTTTGGTTTTGTGTACCGGCATTTACTTCCTGCATTTGATCCATATTATTAGGAACATCGTCACGTGAGGCTTTTGATTGGAATTCAGCAAAGCGTTCAGCTGTAAAGCCACCCATTACATTAATATTATGCTTTTCTGCAAAAGTCGTGATGTAAGTAGCAGTATTAGTCCAGTTCCAATCAAGCCATTCCTGCATTTCACGGGAAACATTACTTAATGTAGATTGTTCCAAAGCATCAATATAGAATTCAGGAGTGAATTTGTCTGTACGGCGGAAGTGTGCATTAGCGCCGAACTGCGTGCGCAGGGTCAGTTTTTGAATAGGGTTTATCTGTAAATAAGTATTTACAATTGTACCCATTTCACGGGAGTGGGAATTTTGGCGAGCCAATGAACCGGCAGGGTTCCACTCCTGGTTGTTGTAAGAACGCTGATAGTTATTGAATTCGTTATCCACCCATTGATCTTCCGGCTTGAATATAGGAGTTGTGGGGTCCATAGACATGGCAGCTGAAAAAAGATCGGGGGTATCATCCCATGATTCTACACGTGGGGCAATGTCGAAACCCATTTTTACATATTTATTAAATGTATATTCTGTATTAAGGCGTGCGTTGATTTTGTCCCAATAACCATAGTCATATTGTGAATTGTTACGGTAGTAACCCATACTCAGGTTATAAACCAGTTTGTCTGAACCACCGGAGATATTGAGTGAGTAATTTTGCACTAAAGCAGTTTTGTTGATTACTTCGTCCCACCAGTCTGTTCCTCCGGGATTGGTAGTAGCGCCTGTATCATTCCAAATAGAAGTTCCTCCGTCATTTGTGTATCGGGTATTGAATACTTCTTTATATTCGGCGGCATTAGCCATTTTGGGTTTTGACAGTGTTTGGAAACCTGCAGATGCATTAAAACTGATATTTGTTTTTCCTGCCATTCCTTTTTTGGTTGTGATTAGAATGACACCGTTAGAAGCACGTGTTCCGTAAATGGCAGCAGCCGAAGCGTCTTTTAAAACTTCCATAGATTCAATGTCATTACTGTTTAGGAAGTTGATGTTTGTACCTACCGGCATGCCATCTACTACATACAAAGGATCGGTTCCGTTTACTGTTGTTACACCACGGATTAGAACTTTTGGTTGTGCGCCCGGACCACCACCACTGGTTACTTGAACACCGTTGATTTTACCTTGCAAGGCGTCCATTGCATTACCGGTTACAGTTTCGGTAATTTCTTTTCCTTTTACGGTAGATATAGAACTGGTCAGGTCACTTTTTTTCACGGCTCCATAACCAATAACCACTACTTCGTCCAGTAATTCACTGGCATCTTTCAGCACTACATTGATAACGGTTTGTCCGTTTACCTTTATTTCTTGAGTCTCATATCCTATGCTGGAGAACACAAGTACGGCATCCTTGGCAACATCGTTTAGTGAATAATCACCATCAATACTTGTAATAGTACCTGTACCTGTACCTTTAACTTGCACTGTTGCACCAATCATCGGTTCTTTATCTGAAGCCGAGGTTACTACACCTTTTACAGTGATGGTCTGCGCATAGCTACATAGACTTGTCAGCGCAAGACACAATAATAATATTTGCTTTTTCATATCTTAAATCTAATGTTACTTGTTAATTGGCCGGAATGAGTTTAGCTCTTTCCAAATGAGCGTCGAATATAAGTTTATAATTCCCTGTGACGTTCACTGTTGGTTTTGCCCAATTGTCACCTACATGATCGGGTTTGGTCCATGCCGGATTGGTATATTTGGCTTCTTTACCATAATATCCGAAGATCTCCGGTTCGTCTGAGTTGTCTACACGCCACGTGCAATAATTCCACCATCCGTCAGAGTGCCAGTTATGAATAACGAAATTCATTTTAGTACCTGCCTCCAGGAATAGGGGGGTATCCAAATAGAATAGGTGAGGATTGGTCTTATCTTGAGTGAAACGCAGGACTTCAGTTGGGCTACTGGTCATATATCCGAAATAGAATTCCTGTAACCACGAACCACCGTCACCCCATGTGTCAAGGCTGATAGAACCGTATGTGTGAGGTATGGGGTCTACAGCATCGGCAATTGAGTAAGTTTTCAGATTGTATGTACTGTTCTTCACATCAATATTAATTTCATAATAAACATTGGCTTGGTCAAGTACGATTGGCATTGCTGTTTCGGGATCGTCTGTCAGTTTGGTGTTATCCTCTGGATCAAGCCCGAAACAAATAGGAGTGAAGTCACTCTTTTGTGGTAAGAAGAATATTTTAGTTCCGGCTTTTTGACAGTAATAATTTGCTTTATACTGATATTCACCTGTATGTTCAATTACCATCGGTACCCCGAATATATCACTATTCAGTTCTTCGGCAGTTGCCACATCTGCCAGATACATTTTGGGAAAATCCGGCATTTCTGAGATATTCAATACACTGGTGGTAGTGGTTGAGTTTTCTTTCTTGTCAAAAGCGGTAATTGTCACATTATAACTTTTCGGTTCATTGGGGAATACTATTATTTCGGCAAAGTTCAATGAACTTTTTCCATCAGCATCTACACGGCGGTTGTCAAACCCGTCTATACCTGGAATATTAATTGTGACATAATCCAATGCACGATCATCTGTAGCCGTGAACCGAAGATTGAATTTCGTTTCATTTTTCATTAATACTGTAACAGTGGCATCCGGGGCAGCTGAAAATACCGGAGCTGCAAAATCTCCGTCCATTGTGATTAATACATCTTGAGATATACTGCGTCCTCCTACATCGGTTACAGTAACTTTGACTGTGAAACGTTCGCCGATTTCATTTCGGTTTATGTCAAAGTAATAACTTAAATCATAACTCTCTTGCGGAGCACCATAGATTTCGATTAAATCAATTGTCTTGTTCAAATGCAGGTCGGCACATTGTAGGCTGATAGAAGCAATACCGTCTTTGTCTTCTAATGTCCCTTCAATAGTAAATCGATGTCCCGCTCCGGACTCGATGTGGTCTGTTGCTAATGTCATTGTTGGATTTTGTCCGTCTACATCGGGGTAGTCGTTATCATCACTACATCCCGTACATAGGTTTGCAGTTACAAGAAAAGCCCATAACATGGCACCATACAAATGTTTCTTTTTCATATTTTATTAGTATTTGAAGATTAAACATCTACTCTAATAGAGGACGAATTAAATTCGTCAGTGGTGCAAATGTACGTGAAGAAGAATTAAAATCCTGATATAAATCTTGCAGAAAAGGGAGGTAAATCTTGCAATGCATGATTTATGTATCTAAAATACAGACTTTATTTGTATTTTTGAACCATATTATTTAACAATGTGTACACTGATGCTATGAGAAAGATATTCGTACTTTGGCTCTTGCTGCTGTCGGTTGTTTCATTGGCACAACCTTATTCTGTTAAGCAGCTTGGTATAGAGAAGGGATTATCCAATAATTATGTGGTGAGCATTGCTCAAGACAAACAGGGCTTTCTGTGGTTTGCCACGGAGGAAGGGTTGAACAAATTCGATGGTACCCGTTTCATTACTTATTTGAAGAATGAAGATTTGACAAGGCAGGGTATAACAGGCAATGAACTGAATTGTTTGTTGGATGATCCTCAGGATTCTATCCTTTGGATAGGCACGCAAAGGGCCGGTCTGAATGCGTATGACTATGTAAATAACACTTTTCTTTGCTATAGGCATGATGGCGAGAACCCCGAAAGTCTGATAACGGATGATGTTACTAAGATTGTGGCAGCTACAGATGGTAATCTTTGGATTACGACATATTGGCGGGGGGGAGATTATTTCGATAAAAAGGCTGGAAAATTCATTCATTACAATACTCAAACAGTTCCGGGATTGGCTAGCGATAATATTTGGTCGGTTGTTGATGGAGGAGATGGAAAGTTGTATATGGGGCATGTGCATCATGGATTCAGTGTGTTGTCTCTTAAAGATAAAAAAGTAAAGAACTTTATGCATGACCCTGAAGATCCGGTCAGTTTGCCAGGTAATGGGGTAACTTGCATTTATAAGGACTTAAGCGGTAATATTTGGCTGGGAACAGACCGGGGGCTGGCACTGTTCAATCCGGAAGCCGAAAATTTTATCCATTTTCATCATAGTGAGGACGGGGTTCCTCATACCGTATTTGATATCAGACAATTTGATGGGAATAAACTTTGGATTGCCATGGAATTTGGAGGAATAGCCATTTTGGATTTAACGCAACGTATGTTTCTTTCTCCTGACCAAGTGCGTTTTCAATATATAAAGGAAGGGGATGATGAATACAGTCTCTCTAATTCTACTGTACGTTGTTTGTTTCAGGACTCCTTTAAAAATGTATGGGCTGGTATGTGGGGAGGTGGAATTAATTTTCTTAGCCATGAATCTTCCTATTTTAATGTTTATAGTTATTCTCCTATCCAGCATTCGGGTAGTAGCCTGAATAATAAGACAGCAAGCAGTGTATGCGTAGCAAGGGATGGAAAGTTATGGATCGGAACCGATGGGGGAGGCATCAATGTATTTGATAAAGGCAAGCGGGTGGCGGTTTATAAAGAAGAAACCGGTGATTTGACTGATAATTCCATACAGGCTGCACTTTGTGATTCGGAAGGAAACCTTTGGTTTGGATCGTTTATGGGAGGAGTGGATTTTTATGATGTGAAAAAGAAAAGTTTTCACCAGATTTTTCCTAAAGATAAAACAGGGGAAGATGTGCGTGCACTGTATGAAGATGCAGAATATGTATGGATAGGAACTAGTAATGGCATCTATAAGGTACGCTTGCATGATAAAGGCATTGCAGACCATTATACAGTAGAGAATAATCTGGTGAGATGTATCTCGAAAGATAATCTTAATCGTTTATGGATTGGTACTTTCGGAGGAGGATTAGGGGTTTTTGATGAACATTTTCAGTGCGTTAAACTTTTTAACGTGACTTCTCTTTTTCCCTCTAATACTATCAATACTGTTTATATGGATAGTCAGAACAGAATGTGGATAGGAACGGGAGAAGGTCTGGTTTGTTTTCCATCCTCTCAGAGTTGGGACTATAAAGTATATCGCAGTGAGGAGGGTTTGTCCAATGTCCATATACGTGCCATTACGGAAGATAATCATGGAAATATATGGGTGAGCACCAATAAAGGTATCAGCTGCTTGTTGAAAGACAAGGAGGTTTTCTATAATTACGATCATTGGGATAATGTGCCTATGGGCAATTTCATGAGTGGAAGTGTGGCGGAAGCTAAGGATGGAACACTTTATTTTGGCTCAATCAATGGCTTATGCCGTTTTAATCCAGATCAGGTATTGGAAAAACGAGAGTCACCTGCTGCAATTATTACGGAGATGCGTATATTCGGCCCGTTGCGTGATACGGACAGTAATGAAAAGGTGATGGCGCTTGAAGGCCAGTCGGAAGTACGTTTAAGCTATATGCAAAATAACTTCAGCGTCACCTTCAATATACAGAATTATGCCTTGGCCGATCAAGTGGAATATGCTTATATGTTGAAAGGGTTGGAAAATTCATGGTATACAGTAACCGATCCTAATAATGTGACTTTCCGTAATATACCTCCGGGAAATTATTGTTTTCAGGTAAAGACAAGAATACGGAATCAGGAATGGGCGGATGAGATAGCTTCTCTGGATATCCGTATTGACCCGCCTGTATGGCTTACGTGGTGGGCCAAGTTATTTTATATTCTTTCGGGTGTTTCTGTCCTGTATTTTATTCTTCATGCCTATAAAAAGAAACTGGATATGGAGTCTCTCTATGAGTTGGAGAAGAAAAATCATGAGCAGGAACAGGAGCTGAATAATGAGCGTTTACGTTTCTATACCAATATCACACATGAGTTGCGTACTCCTTTGACGTTGATTCTGGGACCGTTGGAAGATATGCAGAAAAGTAATTCTTTATCAGGGAAAGATTCACAGAAAATATCGGTTATCCATCAAAGCGCCATCCGGTTGTTGAACCTGATTAATCAGATACTGGAGTTCAGAAAAACGGAAACCCAAAACAAGAAATTATGTGTAAGTCGTGACAATCTGGCAGCCCTTGTACACGAGATCGGACTGAAGTATAAGGAATTGAACCGGAAACCTGAGATTGATTTCTGTCTTGAGATTGAGCAGGAAGATATGTCTTTGTTTTTTGATAAGGAGGTAGTAACGATTATACTGGATAATTTGATCTCCAATGCTATAAAATATACAGAGAAAGGAACTATAACTTTAGGATTACATCAGGTGGTCCGGAATAATATACACCATACGGAAATCAGTGTGAGTGACACCGGTTTCGGTATTGCTCCCGATGCATTGCCTCATATTTTTGACCGTTATTATCAAGAGGGAAGCGAACATCAGGCTTCAGGAACAGGTATTGGTCTGGCTCTGGTAAAGAACCTGGTAGTTTTGCATGAGGGGGAGATCAGGGTTGAAAGTTCTTTGAATGTGGGAAGTACTTTTTATGTCAGTCTGCTGACGGATAACACGTATCCCCATGTGCTGCATGCTGACTCGACGGAGAAAACTTCCGATGAAAAGGACGAAAAAGAAGAAAATATAGAACCTGTGCATAGTGGTAAGCGTATTCTGCTGATAGTGGAAGATAATAGGGACATCTGTGATTATATTGTAGAATCTTTCTCGGACGATTTTGAAGTGAGGACTGCCGCCAATGGTGAACAAGGTTTGGAACAAGCATTGGGCTGCATTCCTGATATTATAGTCAGTGATATCATGATGCCGGTGATGAACGGCATTGTGATGTGCCGGAAATTGAAAGAAGACTTGCGTACCAGCCATATTCCCATTATTTTGCTGACGGCAAAGGACTCTTTGCAAGATAAGGAAGAGGGGTATCAAGTGGGTGCTGACTCTTATCTGACAAAGCCTTTCAGTGCTACTTTGTTGCATAGCCGTATCCATAATTTGCTTGAATCCCGCAAGTTGTTGGCAGAGCGTTTTAATACGAATTCCATACTCATTGACAAACGTGCGGCAGTAACCGAGTCTATGAATAAATTGGATAATGAGTTCCTTGAGAAGATTAACAAGCTGATTGAAGATCGTCTTTCTTCTGAGAAGATAGACATCGGCTATTTGTCGGACGCCATGTGTATGAGTAATTCTACCCTATATCGGAAGATGAAGGCATTGACCGGACTTTCCACCAATGAATATATCCGCAAAATAAAGATGCAATATGCGGAACGTTTGTTATTAGAGGGGAAATACAATATTTCAGAAGTTGCGTTCAAGGTGGGAATTAACAGTACGGTCTATTTCCGTCAGTGTTTTAAAGATGAATTCGGTATGGCTCCTTCTGATTATCTGAAAAAGATAAAACCGGAATAGAGTGGTTGTGTAAGCCGTTTCTTCCATATAGTTAAGCTTTTTTTTACAGTCATCTGCTACAGACTCCGCCAGTGGACTGTAAGGTCTGCTTGGGTGGACTATACAGTCTGCTGCAATGGACTCTACGGTCCATTGAGGGAGTCTGTAGTAGGTAACCGTAAGAAAGGGCTTAATTGTAGGCAAGAAAAGCCTTAGCTAATAGGGAGATTGGACTTTGAAGGAAATTGCTGTTTCTCAATTTGTATGTTTATAAATGATTGTAGAATGCTTTCACCGTTTCCCATTTATAATAAGGGGCAATAGGGCTGTCAATGGGTAATTTGACTTCATTTTCATTATGTAGCAATTTTACAATAACTTCTCCTTGTTTATTCTTGAAAAAGATTAATTGAAGGTTGGCTCCCATAGGTGAAACACGGAAATCTTGCCAGGCCAGGTAATATCGGTCGGGATCTGTTTCTTGATTGGAGCATCCTTCTACTTGCATGAGTGCCAACAGACGGATCAGGTTGGTATCATGTCCGAAACGGAGGGTGGCGCAAGGAGTTCCTTCACGGATGGCGCGGTCGGCACTTTCTATAATATTCTTCAATAAAGATTTTGCACTCTTGGGGGCTGCTCCCTGATTGACGGGAGCATTGGCATTGCAAATATACATCCGATAATTCACAGACTGCCAGATACCGAATAATTCTTCTTTTTCAAACAAATCATAAAAGGATAGAGGCAACTCTACATCTTGCATGTCGGAAGCAATCCAATAAAGTCCCATCATGAGCTCGCGGGGATTCCTGACTTCTTTGGGATTTTTGAAAAGTGAAGCGATTAAACGTTCCGGATGAATATGATTTTCTTCGAATGTATGGAAAGCTGTTCTCCATGGCGCACTTGCCGAACCCAGCTTTTCGGCTTCGGGTGAAGTATAGGCAATGTAGTCCATGTGTCTTTGGTTGGCTTCGCGGGTGATCTGGAGGGAGGGGTTTAGTTCTTTCAGTTGTTCTGTGAATGCGGACATGCTCATGATACAACGTACGGAAACGCTCGAACGCGCTGATATGTTGGCGCTGTCCCGGAATATATGGGGATATTGTTGATAAAGCCGTTTGGCAATGGCTTTGTGTTGTCGTTCTCCTAATGGGGTCAGGTTTCCTCCGCGCCCACGGGCATTTTCCCATACTTTCTGGAGTCTGAGCCTCACATCTTCACCTAAATCGGTAAGTCCTGATTTATTGTGAAACGTATCAAAGACACGAATGACTTCTAGATAACGTTCGTCCGAAGTCATCCAGCGGGACCCATGGCGTCCGTAATGGCTGATGTAGAAAGGACTGTAACCTTCGGGTACCGGAGTTTGTATGCCGTTTGGTGTGGGATAAGCATAATAGATGCTACCCATTTTTTCCGGGCTTTGGATGATTTCTTCTTTCAGATTGTGTGCGGGGAGAGCTATGGGAGCTACTTTCCAATTGATGCCGAGCGGATTATTTTGTATTTCCCATATCAGAGGGAAATCCGGATTATCCATAATCCACATTTCGCATCCGTCTACTGAGTCGTTTACATGCAGTAAGGAATAGCCCATAGCTTGTGACTTGGTATCAGCCAGTTGGTATTCTGTCTGATTATAATGAAATGCCTTTTGGCTTTTCAATTCCTGAAAAGCGGTTGCTGAAAGTAGGGCAAAGGTTTCTTGAATGGGGAGACAGATATGCTGTCCGTCTTCCGGCTGTAAGAAGCTTAGTCTGACCGCCGTTTTTAAAGCTTCTTGGGGCATGGCGTAGCTGCCTGATTGCCATCGGGTGTTTCTTTCAATTCCCCAATGCAGATAAAGGGTGTCGTTGGACTGATTGAAAGTAAATTGGTACTTTCGGGTTTGTCCATGCAGTTTGAATACAAATAACAGAGGGTTGGTAATGATATCTTGTGCCATTACATTTCCCATCAGGCTGCCGATAAGCAGAAAGCATATAAAAAGTTTTTTCTTCATCGTATGTTACTCTTTAGATTCAGGAAATAGTTTGCTCCCCCAGTTACCGGGACTAGGGCCCATTTTTAAAACCAACTCGCCTCCTTTGATGATATCATTATGGCGGATGGTGGAATATGGATAATTCTTTCCATTTAATAAAATCGACCGGATATACTTGTTCTTTTCGGAAAGCCCTTCGGTTTTGATCGTGAATGTTTTGCCTTCCTGTAAATGGAAACGACTCTCTGTCAGTAGAGGGGTATGGATTAAATAATAGTCTTGTCCGGCATTGGGGTACAACCCCATCATGTGGAATACCAACCACGATGACATGGCTCCGGAGTCATCATTTCCGGGAAGACCGGCAGAACCGTCATTATAGTTCTTCTGGATAATTTCATGGATGCGGTCGCCACTTTTATCCGGACGCCCTACCCAGTGGTATAGGCAGGGAGTGAGGAAGGAGGGTTCATTATTCACATTGAAGAAACCCTTGTCAAAGAAAATATCCAGCCGTTCGTCAAACTTCTCTTTTCCGCCACATTGTTCAATGAGTCCGGGTACGTCATGCGGAATGCTGAGTGCATATTCCCAGGAGGAGGCTTCATAAAAGAACATGTTCCACCAAGGAGTATACCAAGGGCCTTCAAAGGTAACGGGGGTATATGTGAAGGTGGGTTTCTGGATATGGGAGTTTCCGAAAGGTATTTTGTCTAACCAGTTTCCTTCTTTATCCCGGGGAAGTATGAATCCTTTGACTCCTGCATGTTCATAATCGGCCCGCCACAAGTTCTTCCAGTTGGAAGATTGTTTCAAGTATTGCTGGTACAAGTCTGTCTTGCCTAGTCCTTTTGCTACTAAGGCTATGGCATAATCACAATAGGAGTATTCTATTGTGCGGTTTCCGGCTCGGGGAATACCGTATGGAATATATCCCAATTCCAGATAAGGAATCAGTCCGCCTCTTCCCTCCGCTTCTTCGTTACCTCCGGGCGGTATGGTCGCATCTTTCAGCATAGCTTCCAAAGCCAGATGGTAATCTATGTTTGGTAGTCCTTTTACAAATGCATCGGCTATAACAATTTCGGCGTTGGAGCCGCCTTGTGTCCGTCCGTTACAATTTCCGCTTCGTGCATCAGGCATGTAGCCGTCCCGTTTATAGATATTGATCAGTGAACGTACAATGTCTGTTTCTCTTTGAGGGTCAATCAGTGTGATAAGTGGAGTTGAGGTGCGGTAGGTGTCCCAGATAGCATAAAAATCATCATAATAAGGTTCCGGATCACTCCATAATGGATTTTCACCGGTACGGTCTACAGGCATTAACATGGTATGGTAGATACCGGTATAAAACATACGCTTATATTTTTCGGGTGTATTTGAGGCTATATCAATGCGTTGCAATAAGTTTTCCCATTGTGCCAATAAGGCTTGCCGGGTGTCCTCAAATGACCAATGAGGTATTTCGTTCCATACATTCTCTCTGGCTTTGAGAGAACTGATAAATGAAATTCCGACTTTCAGTTGAATGGTATTTGCAGAAGAAGGGAAACGCAACAAAGCTCCGGTTTTTTGTTGGGAGTCTGGCTGGTATCGTTCATTGCTGATCTGGTTTCCTTTCCATGTGGTCGTTTGTACAAAGGGATGGTCGGTTACTGCATAAAAATAAACGGTGTAGGCACGTCCGTTATTCCAACCTCCGCGAATACGGGTATATCCCATTACTTCGTGATCGGATATGATTTGAATTTCCGAACCTACAAATTGTTGTGCTTCGCGGGCATCGGGGGTCGGTTGTTCACCCAGGAAGAAGCCGGCGTCAACCAACAGGGATTTTAAGGAATCTTCGGGATAGGTGAATCGGTAGAATGAGGCGCGTGGAGCAGTTGTTATTTCAGTATATATGCCTGTTCTCTGGAATTCGGTAGCATAATAGCCCAAGCGGATTGTTTCATCTTTGCGATAGTCTATATGATTGAGCTGATCCATACCTTTGCCAAAAGGCATGACAAGTATGTTGCCATATTTAGGACCTCCTCCTGTCCCGCTGACGTGTACTTGGGAGAAACCGTTGACTTGTTCGGGCATAGGCAGCCAACCACTATTGGGATGGACAGTGCAATCGGGCGATGGTTTCACCATACCATAAGGGCAGGAGGGACCGATAAATACCCGTCCCAGTCCTTCCGAACCGATTCTGGGATCTACGTAATCAGAAAGTCTGGCTTCCTGTGCCGCGACCGTCACGGGCAGCAGCAGGAAGACCAGTCTTAACAAAGAAACTTTGAATGGAATGTGGGTCATAATTATTTCTTGTTTATTTTTACACGTATTGTATTCTTCTCTTTGATATCTCCTCCGGCTTGTGTCAATTGAGGGAAGGCCCAATAAATGTTACAGCCGGTAATCCGGATATCCGAAGCGGTGTCCAGATAGAAAGCATAAGTCTTGTCATATACAAAACCATCTCCGTTACAAGGACGTTTGTCATACACACCGCCTTCATAACCGGTACGTTTTAACAACTTGACATCTATTTCATCAAAATAGATATGATGCACTTTCTCCGGAGTGTCTCCCCCTACGAAAATGCCGTTTTCACTAGTGCATTTAATCTGATTGAAGAAAATGTTGCTGACTTCTCCCGAGTGTCCTTTCGTTGCACCTTTGGGGAAACGCCAGCCTGCATCTTTATGATTGCCTACGGCACGAGGGTATGAGGTGACATAGATAGGTTCCGCTTTACCCCACCATACATCAGAATAGAACATACAGTCTACTAATATATTGGAGAAAATGACATTGCTCACAGTACCTTCATCCCGGTTTTGTATGCCGATGCCCCGGTTGCTGTTTTTGATAATGCAATTATTGAATAATACATTATCAATCTTGTCCATATTTTCCGAGCCTATCTTAATAGCGCATGAACGTGAAGTCATGATACAATTAGTCACTACAATATCTTCGCAAGAGCCATATTCTTCAAATTCCCGACGATTCTTCAGGCAAATGCAGTCATCGCCCGATTCAATGAAGCAGTTCGCTATACGTACTTTTTTGGAGTGATCCACATCAATACCGTCGCCGTTGCGTATTTTTAGATTATTCAATAAAGAGATGCCGTCAATCAAGGCATCGTAACAGCCTATCAGGTGTATTGTCCAATAGGCGCTGTTCCGGATCGTGATGTCACGGATAACGGTTTTCTCTACATTGATAAGGGTAAGCACATGTGGGCGTGGGTCAAAATCAGTGACGGGCTTCAGCTCGTAGGAATCATCCAGCTCTTTGCCCATAAAGGCGATTCCGTTTCCGTCTATTTCTCCTGTACCGGTAATGGATATTTGTTTTAAGTCTTTTCCACTGATCCACATCATTCCTTCGCCACGGTTTTCGCGGAATGCGCTTTCTGTATAGATGCTTTCATCGGGGTTGGCCAGCAATCGGGAGTTGGGTTCCAGATGAAGGTTCACATAGGATTTCAAATATAGCGGACCGCATAGAAAGGTGTGTCCGGCAGGAATGATTACGGTTCCGCCACCGGCAGCGGAACAGGCATTGATGGCGCGTTGTATAGCGGCGGCATCATCTGTTTGTCCGTCTCCTTTGGCTCCATAGGTCATGATGTCGTACGTGTTCCCTTGATGGGAAGTACTGCATCCTGTCACAAACAACAGGAGGCAGCATAAGAGGCTGATGATAGTTTGATTCTTCATATGGGTTGTTTTTTATTTTTTGTACTTATTTCATATTGTCGGGAGGCAGGCTGAGGGCGGATGCTCCCCAGTTTGTATTAGGGTTCGGGCCCATCTGGAACTCTAATGTTCCTCCCTGTATTATATCTTGGTGTGTAAAGTAATTCTTGTCATATTCTTTTCCGTTTAGTTTTGCTGACTGGATATATATATTTTTTTTGTTGGCGTTGTGGGCTAATATGGTGAATGTCTTTCCGTTTTCCAAGCGGATGCTCATCCGGGGAAAAGAAGGACTTCCTATTATATAATAAGGTGTACCGGGACATACCGGATAGAATCCCATAGCAGAAAATACATACCAGGCAGACATCTGTCCTGCATCATCATTACCTGACAGACCACCGGGAGCATTCAGATATTCTGTTTCCATAATATGACGTACCTCCCGTTGGGTTTTCCAAGGTTGTCCGGCATAGTTGAAGAGGTAGGCTATCTGATGACAAGGTTCGTTGCCGTGCCAGTAGCGGTGTTCGCTGAACATGGAATCCAGTTTGGCAATGTATTTTTCTTTTCCGCCCATACATTCCATAAGTCCGTATATATCATGGGGGGCATACCAAGTATAATGGCAGGGAGCTCCTTCGGTGATGAAGCGGGTGAAAGAAAAGGCGTTACCGGCATCGGTGAGGAAACTTCCGTCAGCGTATCTGCCTTGGGCATATCCGGTGCTAGGGTTTATTACGTTACGGTAATATCGTGCACGTATCATTAATGTATCATAAAGTCCTGTTTTTTGTGGATCAGGAAAGTAATCATCTGATGTTTCCAACTTTTGCAGGACTTGGGCCAATACGAAATCATCGTATGCATATTCTAAAGTACGTGACACTTGTTCGCAGGTATGAAAGGCTTCTGGTACGCTGTCTTCCAAAGGAATGTATCCATATTTCAGATAAGAATTCAAAGCACGCCGTCCCATTCCGTTTTTATATTCTTCATAGGTGGCGGGAGTCCTGAATGCGTTCCGGAGCATTCCTTCGCAAGCTTTGTTGATATCAAAATTACGGATTCCTTTGATATAGGCATCTCCCAGTGCGGAGATGCAATGATCGCCTATCATGGCTGCGGTATAACTGTTCCAACAAGGAAATATAGGCAGCCAGCCGCCTTGTTCATATTTGTCCACCAATGATTGCATCATGTCTCCGGCTTTCTTTGGGGTTAGGATATTGACTAAAGGATGGAGAGCACGGTAAGTATCCCACATACTGTAATCTTCATAGTAATTTCTACCGTTGGCTGATTGTCTGAACGGGTGTCCTGTGGAAAAAGAAGGATAGCGCCCGTCTACATCATTGAATGTACGTGGCAGGAATGAGGCACGGTAGAGTGCTCCGTAAAATTTCTCTTTATCGTTTCGGTTGTTTGTCTGTACTGTAACTTGTGAAAGCCTTTGTTCCCAGATGGAGTTCAGTTCCTGTCGGGTGCGGTCAAAATCCCAATGAGGTATCTCGGTGTCCAGATTCTTTTGAGCGCCTTCCATGTCAGTAAAAGAGGAAGCGGCTTTGATTAATATGGGTCCTTCTGAGTGTATTTTGAACCGGAGATATGCACCTATACCTGTTCCATCGGCTATCTGTCGTTGTCCGGCGAAGAGACTGTCATGCCGGAATGTACCATATTCTTCTATTTCATTTTGATATTCAATGATAAAGTACCCGTTGTATCCGGCGGGTTCTCCCCAGCCTTGATAGATGCGGTGGACGGGATTGTATCCGCGTATCTGTTTTTTTATGGTATCGATTTCAATATATCCTTTCCCTTCATCACTGTTAGGATTGACTATGAGATAAGCATCTTCCGGTTGGTTATAAGTGAATCGGAAAATGGCTGAACGGGAACGTCCGGTCATTTCTGCAAAGATGGAATAATCTTTGAGAAGGACAGAGTAATAGGCGGGCGTTGCTGTTTCTTCTTGGTGAGAGAACAGGCTTCCTCTGTCTTGGGGAAGATATTTCAGTGTACCCGATACAGGCATCAAGGTCATGGAACCGTAATCCTGTGTACAACCTCCGACAATCCAATGTGAATTGCGGAAACCTTGTATTTTCGTATCTTTGTAATAATAGGGAGCCTTACATTTTGCTTCTGTATCTTGTGTTTGGGGAGTCCAAAAGTTCATTCCGTTGGGCTCTAGGACAGCAGGCAGCGTTTGCCCGTACTCTTCGGTATTTTTGCCGAAAAGTTCTGCGGTGTGGGTTGCGCTTGGTGCAGTGCCCGTACGGGTATCTACGTAGAACAGTAGGGATTCTTCCTGATGACCGATACAAGCAGTAAACAGGCTGCATATAATCAGCAGGTAAGATAGGGTACTTTTCATAGCTCTTCTTGGAAAAGGGTTATTTTTTAATCTCCTGATGGAGTATTTTTATAAAGAGTTCCGGCCGGTCCAGATTGACTAAATCGGGATGGGCTTCAATCGCTTTTTTATATTCTTTTTCACTCGCATTCTGAATAGCAGCCATTATCTTGATATGATTGCTTTTGCAGAATTCTTTGAATTGATGAGTGATATTGAGGATATCTGTTTCTACATAGGCCGGGGTGCATATTTTCATCCATTTCTCCAAAGCCGCTATATTGGAGGCATTTACTTTAATCTTCATTTCCGGAGCGATTTTGATAAATTCTTTCAGCATTTCTGAGTCTGCAAACCAGAAGAAACTTTTATTTTCATATCCTTTTTGGCGTACTAATGTAATCAAATCTTTTATCGGAGTTCCTCGTTTTACATCAAAAAAAATGTGTGCCTTTCCTTGTAGGGTATCTAGCATTTCGGCTATACGGGGTACGTGAATGCCGGTAAATCGAGAACTGAACCAACTGCCGGCGTCTAATTTTTCAATATCTTTGGATAGCATATCTTGAATGGAACCTTTACCGTTGGTAGTACGGTCTAAAGTTTCATCATGCAGATTATAAAGTATATTGTCTTTACTTTTGCGCACGTCCACTTCTATCCAGCCGGCTCCATGTTTCAATGCAGCTAGAGCTGATGGAATGGTGTTTTCCGGCGCTATATGGTTCGCTCCTCTGTGTACTACGATTTCGATAGAGTCCTGGTACATCATTTTATGGGCATGTATAGGAAATGGGAATAATGCCAAGATGGATGTCGCGATATGAAGTAATAAGATTTGATGACGTTTCATGAATTATTTTTTGCCTTAAAGGTTTTTATAAGAGCTTGCCGTAACAAGCCCTTATAAAAACTTATTTAATTTATCAATAACCGTAATTTTGCTTCCAGTTGGTGTTTGAATTCATCAAGCCGACAGATACAGGGAAGATTCTACGCCATTTCTCGGTCTTGGCTTCCGGATGATATTGATTTTTATATCCCCAGTCGTCTTCGAACTTTCCAAAACGGATTAGGTCATTGCGACGCCATGTTTCTGCGTAAAATTCACGTGCACGCTCTTCAAGCAACTCGTCCAATGAAGGAGAATGCTCCAATAATGGAGCGTTACAGTAGCTGCGTATTTGGTTGAACAGGGATTGTGGCGTATCACCGTTCGTAGCTGTTGCTCCCCGTAGAATAGCTTCTGCTTTCATCAGCAGAATATCTGCATAACGGAAGATAGGTACATCATTGCTTTGATTCCGGTTATAGAGGTTATAATCGTCTGCTTGAATAGCCCATTTGATGCATCGGTATCCCTGACACCATGCGTTCAAGTCATTTCCAAGATCCATTTGGTCATTCAAGATGGTGATATTCTTGGTGAGGACAACTTGTTGTCCGTTGTATATATAAGGTTCTGTTCCCATTGTATGTGTGCTGATGTCATAATAGTTGATCGCACCTTTCATGATGATGTCATTGCGTTCATCTCCTTCCAGGCAAAAACGGTCTGCTGCTTCAGGAGTGACGATGAAAACGCCTCCAGCATTTTTGGATAGTGTTATACCGAACAGTCCTTTGCCGTCCGCGCCGTCATTGTTGAATTTAGGCCAGAATTGAAAACGGGCGTAAGTATTGGCTCTGGTTGATGTTTCATTATTTTGGTATGGCATTGCATAGATGAAATCTTTGATCTGATAGCCGTTGTCCGGCATGAATTTCTTGCGATAACCATCACTGAGGTTGAAATGACCAGAGGCGATGATATCATCGCAATATTTTATGACATCATTCAATTTGGAATTAGTCATGCTTGGATCATAAGTAGCTACATCATCACAGGTATAAACAGCCCAGTTTATATAGAGTTTGGCAAGGAGAGCCTCAGCCATCCATTTGGTTGGCTTGCCATAAGTGGAAGCATCAACATCTTCTTTTAAACCGCCGGAAGCCAAAGCACGAAGCAGGTCGCTTTCGATAAATTTTGTAATTTCGGAACGGGGAGAACGGTCGATAGCTTCAGAATCGCCGATCAAATGGTCTAATTTGGGAGTTGCTCCGAATGTATCCATAAAAATAAAATGATAGAAAGCACGCATGGCAAGTGCCGGAGCAATCAAGGCTTCTTGTTCGGCATTGTTTTCATCCTCTCCACCCAGGTCAAAAATTGCTTGATTGCACTTTGTGATTGCAGCCGGAATATCACCGGCCCAGTCCACGTGTGCGTCTCCTGGAAGGCTGGCATGAAGAGAGGAATGGATATAATTGCCGCCATCATACCAGTTACCACCAAATGTCACTGCCATGAATTCATCAGAGGACAGCAGGGCAGCTTCCATATAACGACGTCCTAATGCTCCGCCGAATCCATAATACAAACCTGCCATTTTCGCTTCTTTGGCAATTTCGGAATCCGGGTATTCTGTATAAGTGGATTTAAGATCCACATCTAGATCTGTGCAGGAGGAGAAGGTGAACAGACCACCTACTAGCCAGGTTATTAATTTTATGCTATTTTTCATATCAGTTTTCAATTATATGGTTAGAAATTCATGTTTACACCGATCATAAATGAACGGGTACGCGGATAGTAATTGGTGCGTCTGTCCATACCCGGTTCCAAGCCTCCAAGGTTGATTTCCGGATCACGACCGGAGTAACCGGTAA
>ERZ791805.222-NODE-222-length-33687-cov-19.776879_pt1 | contig 33687 bp, 27 predicted proteins | sample MGYA00510306_ERZ791805 | MGnify/ENA primary metagenome ERZ791805 (study PRJEB30046, sample SAMN00791990) | human gut metagenome | study: EMG produced TPA metagenomics assembly of the A metagenome-wide association study of gut microbiota in type 2... | reverse complement strand
AAATTTTCTTTTCAGGAGTCTTTGCAAACAAAAAATAAAAGCCGAAGAATAACATCAACGGCAGTGCGGCACAAAGTGAAAAACGGTATATAGATGGTTCCATTGTTATGCTTATTTGATTTTGATACAAAAATACGTCTTTTTCTTCACAAATAGACACATAATCTATGATTTAACGTTATAGATTCGGTCATATTAGATTGAATAAATTATTAACGCGAGTTCGGGACCTAAATTTCCACTGACCATAAAAATCAGGTTTCGCTACTGACCATGAATCGTGGAATGTGAGGAAATAAAAAAAGGATGAAATCCATTGGATTCCATCCTTCAAAGTAGCGCCTACGGGAATCGAACCCGTGTTTCAGGCGTGAGAGGCCCGCGTCCTAACCGCTAGACGAAAGCGCCGTTAAAAATTTTGTGTCCGGAATGAGACTCGAACTCACACGATCTAATGATCACTACCCCCTCAAAGTAGCGCGTCTACCAATTCCGCCATCCGGACAAGTGAGCGAAAAACGGGACTCGAACCCGCGACCCCGACCTTGGCAAGGTCGTGCTCTACCAACTGAGCTATTTTCGCAGTCGCTGTTGCCAGCCAATAATTCAAAAAACTCTGAGCGAAAAACGGGACTCGAACCCGCGACCCCGACCTTGGCAAGGTCGTGCTCTACCAACTGAGCTATTTTCGCAGTCGCTGTTGCCAGCCAATAATTCAAAAAACTCTGAGCGAAAAACGGGACTCGAACCCGCGACCCCGACCTTGGCAAGGTCGTGCTCTACCAACTGAGCTATTTTCGCAGTCGCTGTTGTTTCGCTTTTGCGAGTGCAAAGATAGAATAGATTTTTTATTCCCGCAAATTTTTCGGTAAAAAAATTAGAAAAAAAATCACCGGAATCCTTTTGTTGACGGGTGTTTTGAGGGATAAAAAGCGGAGGAACAAACTGTTATAAATTTGCTCCTCCGCTTTGAAATTTTTCTGCCGATTAGTAGTTTCTTGCGAAGATTACTCGGCGCTCAGAAGGCTTGCCTGTGAAAATGCAGGTGCCGGGTGTTGTGTCGCCGTCCAAAGGAATGCATCGGATTGTGGCTTTTGTCTCTTCTTTTACGCGCTCTTCTGTTTCGGTAGTGCCGTCCCAGTGTGCGAGAACGAAGCCACCCTTTTCGATAAGCTCTTTGAACTCGTCGTAAGAGTTCGCCTCGAAGATGTGGGAGTCGCGGAAGTTGCGAGCCTTGGTGTAGATGTTGTTTTGGATATCTTCAAGGAGGTTTGCAACGTAGTCAACGATTCCGTCGAGCGAAACGGTCTCTTTCCCGAGTGTGTCGCGGCGCATGACTTCTGCCGTGTTTTCCTCCAAGTCCTTCGGTCCGATGACGAGGCGCACAGGCACACCCTTCAGCTCGTAGTCGGCGAATTTGAATCCCGGGCGTTTGTTGTCGGCGTCGTCGTATTTCACGCTGATGCCTTTTGCCTTCAAGCCTTCCACGATGCCTGCCACTTTTTCAGAAACCATGGCGAGTTGTTCCTGCTTTCTATAAATAGGTACAATCACCACTTGTATAGGAGCCAGATGTGGTGGCAATACAAGGCCGTTGTCGTCGGAGTGGGTCATGATCAGAGCGCCCATGAGTCGTGTCGATACGCCCCATGACGTTGCCCAAACGTAGTCGAGTTTGTTTTCCTTGTTGATGAACTTCACATCGAAAGCCTTTGCAAAGTTCTGTCCGAGGAAGTGCGACGTGCCCGATTGCAGTGCTTTTCCGTCCTGCATCATTGCCTCGATGGTAAATGTCTCGAGAGCTCCGGCGAAACGCTCATGTGCTGTCTTCACGCCTTTGATCACAGGCACGGCCATATATTTTTCAGCGAAATCGGCATATACGCCGAGCATCTTCTTAGCCTCCACGAGGGCCTCTTCCTTAGTGGCGTGTGCGGTGTGTCCTTCCTGCCATAGGAATTCGGCGGTGCGCAGGAACATGCGTGTGCGCATTTCCCAGCGGAACACGTTTGCCCATTGGTTGCAAAGGATAGGGAGGTCGCGATATGAGTGTATCCAGTTTTTATAAGTGTTCCAAATGATGGTTTCCGAGGTTGGTCGGATGATGAGTTCTTCCTCAAGTTTGGCTGCGGGGTCGACAACCACACCGCTGCCGTCTTCTGCGTTTTTAAGACGGTAGTGTGTCACTACGGCGCATTCCTTTGCGAATCCCTCCACGTGTTCTGCCTCGCGGCTGAGGAATGATTTCGGGATTAGAAGAGGGAAATATGCGTTGACGTGTCCGGTTTCTTTGAACATATCGTCGAGAGTGCGTTGCATTTTCTCCCAGATGGCATAGCCATAGGGTTTGATAACCATGCATCCTCTGACTGCCGACTGCTCGGCGAGGTCTGCTTTAACGACCAGGTCGTTGTACCATTGCGAATAGTTCTCGCTGCGTTTTGTAAGTTGTTTTAGCTCTATTGCCATTTTCTTAAAAATATTTTGTTACAAAAATACGGTATTTTTCTGAATGTTACGGAATGTTGTGCTAAAAAACTGTGCAAACGCGACTTCCCCGGGGCGATGATTGCGCGATATTGCGATTTTTCACAAATAACGTCCGGCGAGTTGGACAAAATTGGTATATTTGTATTGGCTGATTCTTGCGTTGCCGTGTTTGTTGTGGCTTGGCGCGGGGTGGCATGATATAATTGCACGATAATGAGATTTGGTGTTGGCAGGAAAACGTTGATGGTTGTGGCAGGAATTGTGTGGACAGTTGCCGGCGTCAACATTCTGCGTATCGGGATAGACTGCTGGGCGCAGGTGTCGGGCGGGTTTGTGCTGATGTTGCTGGGGGCGGTTGCGGTGTTCGCGGCGTTCCACTATATGGTTTTCAGCAGGATGTTTCATAAGCACAAGCGTAGGATATCGCAGAAGGGTGACTCGAACTGTCCGATGGGCTTTTTAGACGCTCGCGGTTGGATGATTATGGGGTTTATGATTACGTTGGGCGTGGTGATTAGGCATTATGAATTGGTGCCGTTGTGGTTTATCGCTCCTTTTTATACTGGGCTGTCGTCTGCATTGGTGCTGACGGGCATCCGTTTTTTGTTCAGCAGCAAGTTTTGGAACAGAAAAAGTGTGGGGTGAATTGCTGTCGTGTCCGGCTTTTCAGCCGTGTGTGTGGTGCATGACGAAAACGACGGTGAAAAAACCTCAGTGTGTAATATAATGTGGAACAAGTGATTATGATAAATGAGAACGGAATGCGTGAAAAAAGATGCCTGAAAATTTGGAGGTGGATGAAAAAGTTACTACCTTTGCACACGTAAACGAAACATCGCGGGATGGAGCAGAGGTAGCTCGTTGGGCTCATAACCCAAAGGTCGTAGGTTCGAATCCTGCTCCCGCCACTAAGAGAGGCTCACCATTTGGTGGGTCTCTCATCTTTTATATGCTCGGCATAGGCATGTGCGCCGCTCATCCGTAGTGGCGTACCTCCGGCACGCAGGCTGCTGGGGCATGTCGAGTCTAGACGCACTCTGCTGTGCTCGCGCATCGGCTACGTTGGCAGGCATGCGCTCCGATAATCTGGATGCGCCCTGTGCGATTTCGCGCCAAACAGGTGTGTGCTGCCGTCACGTATGCCGCGCCGTTTCCCGGCTTATATGCCGCTTTGCCGCGATGTGGAAGTTTCTCCGTCGGCGCATACGCAAACAGGGCGGAGTCAGCTGCTTTTGCAACTCTCCGCCCTGTGTTGGGGTTTAAGTTGGCGTTGTCTTATTTCGCCTTTGCTTCCACGTCGGGAGCAATGAGTTTGTAGCCCTTTCCGTGGATGTTGATGATTTCGATTGAAGGATCGTCCTTCAGGTGCTTGCGCAGTTTGGTGATGTATACGTCCATGCTGCGGGCGTTGAAGTAGTTGTCGTCAATCCAGATTGTCTTCAGGGCGAAGTTGCGCTCGAGAATTTCGTTTACGTGAGCGCAGAGCAGGCTCAGCAGTTCCGACTCCTTGGTTGTGAGTTTTGTGATTTTATCCTCGATCATCAACACTTGTTTCTGAGTGTCGAAAGTGAACTTGCCAATCTTGTACATCGTGATTTCCTTGCCTTTCTTGCCTTTCACGCGGCGCAGGATAGCCTCGATTCTAAACACGAGCTCTTCCATGCTGAACGGCTTTGTGATATAGTCGTCGGCACCGATTTTGAAGCCTTCGAGGATGTCCTCCTTCAGTGATTTTGCCGTAAGGAAAATGATAGGCACTTCGCTGTTTACGGTTCTTACTTCCTGTGCGAGCGTGAAGCCGTCTTTCTTAGGCATCATCACGTCGAACACGCACAAGTCATACTTACCCTTCAAGAAAGCCTTGTAGCCGGCTTCACCGTCGGGAAACAAATCGGCGTTGTAGCCTTTCGCTTGAAGATACTCTCTCAGCAGCATGCCGAGGTTTTCGTCATCTTCACATAACAAAATACGCAATCTTTCTTCCATGATTATTCATTTATTAATGGTAATGTAATTATAAATTTCGATCCCTTGTTGAATTCGCTCTCCACGCGGATTTCGCCTTTCAGCTCGGTCACCATCTTGTGCACGTATGCCAGTCCGAGGCCGAATCCTTTCACGTCGTGGCGGTTGCCGGTCGACACGCGGTAGAACTTTTCGAACACCTTTTTCAAGTCGTCGCGTTTTATTCCGATGCCGTTGTCGGCTATCGAGATTTCGATTTTGTCGCCCGGAAGGCTGCGTGTCGCCACGGTGAGCTGCAGCGGGCAGTCGTCGCGTCGGTATTTGACAGCGTTGTCGAGCAGGTTGAAAATCACGTTGGTGAAGTGCATCTCGTCGACTTTCACGTCGGCAATTTCGGCGTCGAGTCGGGCGTCGATGCGTCCGCCGTATTTCTCAACTTTGAGCTTGAAGGTGTTTACGATGTTTTGTATCAATTGGTTGGCGTTTACTTCCTGCAGTTTGAGGGTGGCTTTCTGACGGTCGAACATCGACATCTGGAGCACCTTCTCTACTTGGAAGCGCAGCCGCTTTGTCTCGTCGTTGATTACGGTTGATATGTGCTGCATCATCGTCGGACTTTTGCGCATGGTGTCGTCGTTGAGCATCTGCGCTGCGAGCGAGATGGTTGATATCGGAGTCTTGAATTCGTGGGTCATGTTGTTGATGAAGTCGTTTTTCATTTCCGACAGTTTCTTTTGGCGGAATGCGATTACGATGGTGCACAGAAACACTACAAGCAGCACGAATGTGAATCCGAACGACGGAATCATGAACCGTACGGATGAGAATATGTATTTGTCGCGCTCGGGGAAGTAGACGTATAGATAGTTGCGCCGCGACTCGGTGTCGTTGGGAAACAGCGTCTGTATGAATACGTCTTCTTTGTCTACCGTTTCGTCGTAGCCGTTAGTCTTGTAGACAATGTGGCCTTTGCGGTCGGCTATGGCATATTCCCATGCGAGTGGAATGCCGTTGTTGCCGAGCTCGGTGCGAAGGTAGTTGTTGACCATAGCTGAGTCGGCGCGCTCTGTGATGGGGCGGTTGCTCGACTGGTTGAGTATGGTGAGTATCACTTCGTTGAGCAGACCTTTCTGATAAAGGAATTGCTTGCGCAGGTTTTCCTGAAATTTGCGCAGCTTGTCCTGCTCTACGGGAGTGCGCCGGTTTGTTGCCGGAAGGTCGGACTCTTGCGAGAGGGATGTGTTCATGAAGTTGTCTGTCTTCAGGAATGAGTTTGAGTCAAATATCCCTGGCTCCAACATCAGCAGCTCTTCCTCGAGATAGTTTTTTGTCTCGTTTTTCTCCAAAGCTGTCGACAAAGAGTAGAGGCTGCGCTTCACGCCTTCCGAGAAGTGCTGTTCGCGCATCTTCACCATCTCCTCCATATATACGAACTGCATATACAACAGGCCGACAAATGTCAGCGCCATTATGATGGTCAATATCCAAATCGTACTTTTCTTCATCGTTTTTACACTTTTTTTGATATTGCAAATATATGAAACATATCTTAAATCCGACTCTTAAATTTATTAATTTTTTTATTTTTTAATTAAAATGCACGATTGTAAACTGTTTTTAACTTTAAAATGCAGCGGTTGGACGGAAAAGTGTGATTTTTAATGGAAAACGCTTCCTCCACGTGGAGGAAGCGTTGTGCCAGGTTTCTGAATTGGCAGTTTTAATTGGCAATGAATCCGCCTAACTGGTATGGCATTTGCTGCTGATAGGTGTAGGCTCTTGCAAACTGCTTCAAAAACTCGATTGTTGATTTTCTTGGTTTAACGGAAGATTGTTGTGTTCCGTTGCATTCTTTTGTAATCAAATGAGTAGAGTTTTTCTGCATAGGCAATATTGTTTAAAGTTCATACATATCAGTAACGCATCAGTGTGGCGAATTATTATATAACAGGCAAAAAAATAATGGGTTGCACACATGCGCAACCCATTATTTATGATAAATATCAGACTATTTTTACTTAGTGATGCCGAATTCTTTCGCGATGCGGTTGATTTTCTCGTCTGCGCGTGCCTCTGTTGCTTTATATTCATCGGCGGAAGCGAGAGTGTCGTGAACCTCGATGTAGAATTTGATCTTAGGCTCTGTTCCCGACGGGCGGACAGACACTTTCGTGCGGTCGGCTGTGTAGTATTGGAGCACGTTTGACGTAGCCGGCATGTCGAGTTTCTTTGTCTCGCCTGTCGCCACGTTTGTCTCTACGAGCGACTGGAAGTCTTTTACGGTCACCACTGGCGATCCGGCGATTTCCTTCGGTGGGTTCTCGCGGAATTGTTTCATCAAGGCGATGATTTCCTCTGCGCCCGATTTGCCTTTGCGCACCAAAGAGATGCCTTTCTCGCGCGAGAAGCCGTACTTCATATAGATGTCGATTAGCATGTCGGTCATGTTCAAGCCCTTGTCTTTTGCCCAAGCTGCGATTTCAGCCATGAGCGAGATTGCCGACACTGAGTCTTTGTCGCGGACGAAATCCTCGGCCAGGAAGCCGTAGCTTTCCTCGCCGCCACCCAGATAGCGGGCTTTGCCTTCGTTTTCGCGCATCACGTTGGCAATCCATTTGAAGCCGGTGAAGCAGTCATACATCTTTATGTGCTGAGCTTCGGCGATTGTGCGGATTGTCTCGGTTGTCACGATTGTCTTCACGATGTATTCATTGCCGGTGAGTGTGCCGAGCTCCGTGTTGCGGGTCATCAGATAGTTGAGGAAAATCATCACAATCTGGTTTCCGTTGATGAGCACATACTCGCCGTTGTTGTCGCGGATTACGAGGCCGATGCGGTCAGCGTCGGGGTCGGAAGCCATCACTACCTCTGCGCCGGTTTCCTTTGCTTTCTCGATAGCCATTGCCATTGCCGACGGCTCTTCTGGGTTTGGCGAAGCGACGGTAGGGAAGTCGCCGCTGAGCACTTCCTGCTCAGGCACGCCGATGATGTTTGTGAAGCCGTAGTTTGCGAGAGAGCGGGGAATCAGTTTCAAGCCGGTTCCGTGGATTGGCGTGTAGACAATCTTCATATCGTGATGTCTCTTGATTGCCTCTGGGCTGAGCGACAGGCTTTTAACTTTTTCAAGGAAAATCTTGTCAACTTCCTCTCCGATGATTTCAATCTTCGACGGGTCGCCTTTGAATTTGATGTCGGCAACGTCGGTCACCTCGTTGACGTATTTGATAGTGTTCACGTCGTGAGGGGCGATCATCTGCGCGCCGTCGTCCCAATAGGCTTTGTAGCCGTTGTATTCTTTCGGGTTGTGAGATGCAGTGATGATCACACCGCTCTGGCATCCGAAATGGCGGATTGCAAACGACATTTCCGGAGTAGGGCGGCAAGAGTCGAAGAGATACACCTTGATGCCGTTGGCCGAGAAGATGTCGGCAACGATTTCGGCGAATTTGCGGCTGTTGTTGCGCACGTCGTGACCCACCACAACCTTGATTTCCGGAAGGTTCTTGAACGCCACTTTCAGATAGTTTGACAAGCCTTGGGTGGCGGCGCCAACGGTGTATATGTTCATACGGTTTGAGCCGGCGCCCATGATTCCGCGCAAGCCACCAGTGCCGAATTCGAGGTCTTTATAGAACGACTCGATGAGTTCTGTCTTGTCTTCGCTGTCGAGCATAGCCTTTACGGCAGCGCGTGTTTCTTCGTCGTATTCAGGAGAAAGCCATTTCTCGGCTTTTTCCGTAACTTGTTTTAGGAGTTCGTTGTCCATAATATTTTTAGGTTTTATAAGATTTTTCTAAAGTGAACAAATTTAATGATATAAAAGGTAATGACCAAAAATAAACGGGTCATTTTTCTTCGTTGCCTTCTTTTCGGCTCCGTTGCGGCAATTCTTCATCGTTCTCGCGCAGCTTTTTGAGGCGCTCTTTGTGTTTGAGCGTGAAATGCAGCAGCACGATTACGAGCAGCGACACGCCCATCACGCCGAAATATTGCAGATACTTGCCTGCAGCCACCTGTCCGCGGCCTACGTAGGCCATCACCATCAGATAAACAAGCAGCAGCAGCGGCAGCCATGTGGATTTTTTAGTTTTCATTGTCGGTTGATTTTATGACTTTATATTTTGACTCTTCCGGCACAAACGCATCGCTGAGCAGCCGTCGGTAGATGCGTATGCACGCCCATGCGTCGATGGCGGCGTAGGATGTCTGTGCCTCGGTGAGCGTCTCGGCGTCCCAGTTCGACAGCTGTTGCGACTTTGAGATTTTCATGTCAAACAGGATTGCGTAGATTTTCTGTAGGCTTGAGCAGCCGAAATTGTAGTCGGGCACAAGTTTCTGCAGGTCGATGAATCCCTGGGGGTGGAAGTCGTAGTTGTGGGCGAGCATCGAGAAGTCGTCGTGGAGCGACAGTCCGATTTTTGGAATATCGGGGTTGTCCATGATTTCGTGCAGAGGCTCGAGGTCGTCAATTTTGCGCACGCGGAACAGGAAGCACACATCGTCGGCTGAAATCTGAATCAGCGAGACGTGGATAGGCACTCCTTTTCTGAATGTGGGCTTTGATTCGGTGTCGAAGCCGAGGATAGGATATTTTTTCAGTATCGACACCGCTTTGCGTGCCTCGGCGGCGGTGTTTACCACCTTGATTACACCGGGAAACTCCACTCGGGGCAATTCTGCCAGTTGTTCTTTTGTTATGGTGAGAGAATAACTCTTGTCTGTCATCTTTTGAATTTTGGTGCAAAGGTAGGTATAAATAATATATTTATGTCTAATTTTGTGCCCGATTATGGAAAAATTCAGTTGGAAAGGCCACGGCGCGATGCTGCTGGCGAATACGAGTTGGGGCTTGATGTCGCCCCTTGCCAAGGTTGTTATGGCTGGCGGTGTGGTCACGCCGTTTGTGCTCACCGATTTGCGCATATTCGGCGCGATGGTGCTGTTCTGGGCAGTGTCGCTGTTTCAAAAACCGGAGCACGTGCCGCCGCGCGACATGCTGCGTCTGTTTGCCGCGTCGCTTCTTGCCATAGTGTTCAATCAGGGCAGTTTCATCTTTGGGGTCAAACTGTCGTCGCCTGCCGACGCGTCGATAATCACCACGAGTATGCCTTTGTGGGCAATGCTTCTTGCCGCCGTATTCCTTCGTGAGCCGGTCACGGGGAAAAAGGTGGCAGGCATAGCTTTCGGGGCTGGGGGCGCGTTGATGCTCATTCTGGGCAGTGGAGCCACTGCCACGGCAGCCGGTGCGCATCCCATACTTGGCGACCTGCTTGTGCTTTTCGCCCAGTTGAGCTATGCCACCTATCTTGTCCTGTTCAAGAATTTTATATGCCGCTATTCGCTTGTGACGGTGATGAAGTGGATGTTTACCTATGCTTTTCTCTGCACGCTTCCGTTCTCATATTCGAGTCTTGTGGCAACCGACTGGCTTGCGCTTGGATGGGACGATGTGCTTGCCGTGGCGTTTATCGTGGTGTTTGCCACGTTTGTGAGCTATATGTTTATCGTTGTCGGGCAGAAGAATCTGCGGCCTACGGTGGCTGGAATGTACAACTACGTGCAGCCTGTAGTGGCGTGTGTCGTGACGGTTTGTCTCGGGCTCGACTCGTTCAATGTGATGAAGGGGCTTGCCGTGGCGATGATTTTTGTGGGCGTGTTTCTCGTCACAACGAGCAAGAGCCGCGCCGACGAGCGCCGCGAGGCACGACGGTGACATGAAACGAAATCGGCGCCGTGCCTGTGCAGACACGACGCCGACCATATTATGAAGCTGTAGATGCTTGCTGTTAGTTATTCTTTAACAACCTTCCAAGCCTGCTTGCCATTGTAGGTGGTCTCTACCGATTTGTAGCCAGGGGCTACGAAGTTGGTGTGTGCGCCTTCGGCAGTGTTGTCGGCTGGATTGAAGCCTACGAATATGCCGCCCATGATTTTGATGGCGCATTTGCCATCTTTGTATGGCTCGTCCTTGCAGTTGATTAGATATTTAGCATCTCCTGTTGTCTCGAAAACGCCACCATAGATGTTGAGGTTGCATTGTCTATAGGCCTCTCTATAAGGTTTTATGCTTTGTAAATAGATACATTCAGAGTCCCCGTTTAATCCTCCTGCTGTTTTGAAATGACCGCCGTAAATATTCGCCGTGCCATTAACAAGTCTTAAAGCATAGCTGCCAGCTGCTCCTGAGTTGCCCTCGAGCGTGACATTGTCGTATATGTTTACGGTTCCAGAATTTGCTTGAACCCCGACTTCGATAGCTGCAGCCTGAGATGTTGTTGGGTTGGGATTGATAAGGACAGGGGCAATGATAGAGCCATTGCCTGAAATCGTCAAATTGCTATTTTTGCGGACACTCAATGTGTATAGGCTGCCTGTTTCTGTTGGCTCTAACTTTAAAACGCTACCGTTTTTGAATACTAAATTTGACTTTGAATGGCAAGTTGTGATAGTAGCTGTGCTTATGTTTGAACTAATGGCAGTTACAGAGCCTCTTTTGAAAGAACCCTCAAGTTCCGCTTCTGTTGTAGCCTCCACTGCCGGCACAACTTTCCAGATGGTGCGGCCGTCGGCAGCTGTGCCGTCGGCGATTGATGCATAGCCAGGGGCTACGAAGTTGGTGCCGTTGCCCTCAGCCTTGCAGTCGCCAGGGTTGAATCCAATGAACGTGCCGCCGGTAACGATGATTTTCGCTGTTCCGTTTTTGTAGTTCTCGTCAAGGCAGTTGAGCACGAACTCATCGGCTTTCTCTGCGTCAGGATATTTCTGCTGCACCTCGAATGTTCCGCCTTTTATTTCCGCAACACCTTCGGTTACATAGACTGCATGGATGTTGCCGTTGTAGTGTCCGCCCTCGATGACAAGATGTCCTCCGCCCTGAACATCGATAGCGTAGCAGTCGTTGGCTTTGGCGATGACATCACCGTCGCCTGAAAGAGTCAGTTTGCTGTCGGTGCCTCTTACAGAGAACAGAGACCAGCTGTTTGGCACGCTTGGGTTTTCCCACAAGTCGGTGGTGTTTTTCACCGTTTTCCCGTTGAGGTTCACTGACATTGTTTTGCCTGGTTGCACAGCGATTGTGCGGTCAAAGTCAACGTTGTCGCTCAGCGTCACCGATCCACCGATTTGCGAAGCTGTGTAGAGAGCGCCGAGATTGTAGTTGGTGGTTGCAAATGCCGGTTCGATGACCACATTGAAGTCAGTGGTGTTTGTGAGCAGCGAGCCGTAGATGTTTGTGCGGTAGTTGCGCTGCACTGGCACGTTTGTGAACGTGCGGCTCTGCGGACCTCCATAGTTGAAAGCCACGTCGACAGTCGCCTTGTCAGCACCTACGAGCAGGTAGTCCATCGACAGGTATTTGTAGCCGCCGGCAACGGGAAACTCTCCGTCGGATGCTGTCGGAATGGCTTTCATAGTGAATGTGCGGTCAGCCTCGTCGGAAACTTCGCCGGTGGCAAGGTTAAGCGTGGCGAATGCTTTTGCCACAACTTCGGTCTGGGTCACTTCCAGTCCGGAGGCCTTGGCTGCGTCAAAGTCGTCGGTTCCTATGTTCACCTGCGCGAACGGACGTGTAAGTTTGACGTCAACACTTTGGTTCCCGCTTACGGTGATTGTTTCTTTCTTGAAGAAAGCGTCGCAATTGTCGCTGTTGTTGTTCACCTTGCTGTAGTCCACACTCACTTCCTGTGATGCCGGATTGAAAGTGTATGGAGAATCGGTTGTGGCGTCAGCCCAGAAAATCACGTCGTAGGTCTTGCCTGTGGTCAGTTTCAACGAGACTGTCTGCTTGAGATTGTTCATTTCGGCTTCTCCCACAACAGTTGTCTCGTCGCCGAACACCGGCAGAGGAGTTGATTGCCCGGCCTCATACACTGCATATTGCAGGTGTTTCGCCGTCAGTCCGTCGGCAAACGCACGGGTGCCCATCTCCGAAGGCAGTTGCGCTGTGAATGTCACGGTTCCCTCGTCGCCTGTCTTCAGGCCGTTGTCCATCTCATCGTTACACGATGTCACGAGCAGCGCCGCGGCTGCAATCGTGAAAGTGGAAAGTAGATACCTTTTCATTGTTTTGGTTGGTTTTTGTTTGGTTATGTCTATAATTTAGTTTTGTTTGGTCAAGTTTGTCGGATGTTTCGGGGCTGTGCCCCAATATTGGCACAAGCACCCGCGCTTAGCGGAACGCCGACAATGCGTTGCGTTGCGAGGTGCTTGTGATTTTTATAATTATTGTTTGGGAATGGAATGTCGTAATAAGAGAAAGGACAGGCACAATGTGTCCTTCAGCCGAAATTGTGCGCTTCTCGGCATTGTTGAAGTTATGAATTATAGCATTCATTGTCGTTTCTCTGATATTTTTTTGCAAATATAGGGGAGGGGAAATCAAAAAACCAAATAAATTCCCAACTTTTTTCACAAAAAAATTAAAAAAAACGGCGTTGCTGCCGGATGCGGCTGTAAAGCCAGTATCCCGACAGCGGAATGCCTACGCCGGCAATGGTGTACAGAATCCAGAAGCAGTCGGTCTGCGCATAGTCGTGAATCACCATGTGGCACCCGATTTGCCGTGGGTCTAGTCCGTACCACCATATTTTCAGTAGGCTGACCACCTTGTATGCCGACACGTGCCAGATGAAGATGTAGAGAGTGTGCTCGCCGCAGTACTCCAAAAACTGGATTATGCGTCCCTTGATGTGCGACAGGTGGTAAGAAATGTTGTAGGTCATCAGCCATCCGGCGACTCCCGTCACTGGCAGCGACAGCACGTCGCGGATGCGCACCGACAGGCTCATGCCACGGCATTCCAGCCATGATCCGGCAAGCACGACAGCCGCTCCGGCGGCGGCGAGCCACAGGCTGTGTCCGATGCGTTGCTCATATTTGCGGTACAGCACGCCGATGCTGAAAAACAACACGCCCATCGTGTCGCGGTAGCCACCCTGCACGAGTGTGACAATCTTTACTCCTTCGCCAGCTTTGAACAATGCGAAGCCAAGAGCTATGAAGAAAATCACCAATGGAATTGCCACTGTGCGTCCGCGCAGCCGCTTCACGTTGTTGAGCATATAGTAGAGCACCACGAAGGCGATGCTTGCCACGAGCAGTCCGCGGAAAAACCAGAACGCTCCGGCGAGAAACTCATCGTAGCCTCCCATAGAGAACACTATGTTGGTGAGCCGCTGCCAGAATTGGTGGATGGAGTAGGGATGTGTGGTGCCGCCAGTCCAGTTGCCGTAGACCTCGTTGAGAATGCCTATCTTGAACAGCAGGTTGTGGATGAGCAGAAAGAAGATGCTCCATTTCACGAAAGGCACGTAAAGGCCTTTGAAGCGCTTCACGATAAACGGCCATGGGTTTTCCACCGTCTCGTGCTTGAAGAAATAGCCCGCGGTGATGAAAAACAGAGGCATGTGAAACAGGTAGATGGCGCGGTTGAGCATGCCGGGCATATCGGCGTGGGCCATCACCACGAAGATGATGGCAAAGCCTTTGGCTATGGAGATGGCGTTGTTGCGTTGCTGTGCCATGCTACATGAATAATGTTCCTATCTGATAGACGGCGAAGGCAATCAACCATGCCACAAATGTGTTGTAGACCAGAGTGAACGCTCCGTAGCGCCAGCTTCCCGTTTCGCGCACAATGGCTGTGATTGTGGCGATGCACGGCACGTAGATGAGCACAAAAATCATGAAGCAAGCCGCAACGAGCGGTGTGAAGTCGGGAACTCCGGTTTTCGGATTCGGTTTCTGTATGCGTTCTGCGAGAGCCGCCTCGTTGTCGGAGTCGCCGCTGTAGAGCACGCCGAGTGTTGAGACGACGGTTTCTTTAGCCACCGTTCCCGAAATCAGCGACACGGTCATTTTCCAGTTGAAGCCAAGCGGTTCAAACACTGGCTGCACCAGTTTGCCGAGGCGTGCGAGACACGAATTCTCGGTGGTCGCCACTTTTGTTACGTTTTCCGGAGTCACGTTGGTGTTGCCATCATGAATCATTTCCGTGCGTGCTGAGGCTTCCTGAGCTTCAGTTGGACGCGGGAAATAACTGAGCATCCAGATTATGAGACTCGCTACGAGGATGATGCCTCCCATCTTTTTCAGATATTGCTGTCCTTTGGCCCACATGTGGCGCATCGTGGCCTTCATGGTCGGGATGCGGTAGGGCGGAAGTTCCATCACAAACGGTGTCTCATCCTTCTTGTAGTGGAATTTGCGCAGCAGTCTTGCGGTGACCACCGCCACGATTATGCCGAGCGCATACAGGCTGAGCAGTGCCAGGCTGGCATGGTTGGGGAAGAACACGCCGATGAGCAGCAGATAGATGGGCAGACGCGCGCCGCACGACATGAACGGGTCGATGAGTATCGTAATCAGACGGCTCGAGTGGCTCTCGATGGTGCGTGTGGCAATGATTGCCGGCACGTTGCATCCGAATCCCATCACCAGCGGGATGAACGATTTTCCGTGGAGTCCTATCTTATGCATTATTTTGTCCATAATGAAGGCGGCTCGCGCCATATATCCGGAGTCTTCCATAAACGAGATGAAGGCGTAGAGGATGAGGATGTTGGGCAGGAACACTATCACACCGCCCACGCCGCCGATTACGCCGTCGATGAGCATATCCTTTACAGGACCGTCGGGCATATATGTGCTGATGAGGTTGCCAATCAGCCCTACGCCGGCGTCTATCCAGTCCATAGGGTATTGTCCGATGGTGAAAGTGGCCCAGAACATCAGCCACATTATGAATATGAAAATCGGAAATCCGAACAGCCTGCTTGTCACAACGGCGTCAATCATTGCCGTGGTTTTGGCCTCTTCCTTGTCCTCGGTGTGGAGCGTTTCGCGGAGCGCGCCCGACACGAATCCGTATTTTGAGTTGGCTATCACTGTTGCCATATCCTCTTCGTGCGATTTCTCGATTTCTGCCACCAGTGAGTCGCGCAGCGCCTTGATTTCAGCGTAGTGGGGCAGTGACGACAGCATAGTCACCACTTCCTTGTCGCCCTCAAGCAGTTTTATCGACAGGTAGCGAGCGGAGAACCGCATATCGAGGTCTGCCTCGCTCTTGAGCTGCGACTGGATTTGCTTTATTGCGTCCTCGATGTCTTTCTTGAATCCGATATGCACGTGGCGTACCACGTCGTTGCGTCCTTCGTAGACGCTTATAATCGTGTCAAACAGTTCGTTTACGCCTTTTCCGCTTTTTGACACGGTCGGCACCATAGGCACTCCGATCATCCTCTCCAGCGATTCGTAGTCGAACGTCACCTTGCTTCGTTCCAGCTCGTCGTACATGTTGAGGGCAATCACCATGCTGCGGTCCATGTCGATGAGCTCAGTGGTCAGATACAGGTTGCGCTCAAGGTTGGATGAGTCGACCACATTGATAATCACGTCGGGCACCTCGTCGTGGAGGTAGCGCCGCACATAGAGTTCTTCGGGGGAATATGCCGACAGAGAGTAGGTGCCGGGCAGGTCGACGATGTTGAACGAGTAGCCGTTGTACACCATTCGCCCGCTTTTTGCGTCGACGGTGACACCGCTGTAGTTTCCTACGTGCTCCTTTGCTCCTGAGGCGATGTTGAACAGCGAAGTCTTTCCGCAGTTCGGGTTTCCGATGAGTGCCACGTTGATGGTGTGGCGTTCGGTGTCGAATTTGTTTATAAATCCGCAGTCGTCTTCCTTGATGATTGCGATGTCTTCATTGGGCACGTCGGCGGCTTGTTGCTCGCGCACCACCTCAATCAGGTTTGCCTCGGCGCGTCGCAACGATATTTCGTAGTCGAGAATTCGGTATTTTATAGGGTCGCGCAGCGGAGCGTTCTGCTCAACGAGGATTTTCTTGCCTCTGACAAATCCCATCTCCATCATACGCTTGCGAAACGATCCGTGACCCAAAATTTTGACAATCACGCAACTTTCGCCAGTCTTTATGTCTGATAGCCTCATAATGTCTTTATCTGCTGTTTTTACGGGTGCAAAGGTAAAAATTATTATTCAGAATAATTCCAAATAACCGATAAAATTGTCAGCATTTTTTGTCGTTGCTTCTCAGAGCGTTGTGGAGCAGGTTGGTGAACTGGTAGTTTTTCAGCCCCCAGCGCGGCGAGATGAGCAGGTTTTCGGGCGACTGCGACACGAATCGCTCAATGGCGATGTCGCTGCGCATGCGCTTCACTATCTTGACACACAGTGATATATACTCGTCTGCCGACCATCGTGCCACGCTGACTTCGCCTGACGCCACTTGACGGGCAAGGCGTGTGCCGCGGATAATCTGCAGCTGGTGGAGCTTGACGGTGTCGATTGGCAGAGCCGACACTTGGTCTACGGTGTGGAGCATGTCGGCCTCCGACTCTCCCGGCAGTCCGAGGATGAGGTGCAGTCCGCAGGCTATTCCGGCTGCGTGTGTGCGGTTTACGGCGTCGACGGTGTCCCCCCACGAGTGTCCGCGGTTGATGACGTCGAGAGTGCGGTTGCTGGCGGTCTCGGCTCCGTATTCCACCATCACGAATGTGCGTTGCGAAAGCGATGCGAGATATTGCAGCAGAGTGTCGGGCATGCAGTCTGGGCGGGTGCCTATGATCAGTCCCACCACGTCGGGGCAAGCCACTGCCTCCTCGTAGAGGTCTACAAGATGGCCAAGTTCGCCGTAGGTGTTGGTATAGGCTTGAAAATAAGCCAGATACTTCATGCCGGGATATTTCTTTCCGAAGAACGTGCGCCCTTTCTCAATCTGTTCGCCCACCGACAGCGACGGGCGGCAGTATTCGGGGTTGAACGTCTGGTTGTTGCAGTATGTGCATCCGCCGGTGCCTTTTGAGCCGTCGCGGTTTGGACAGGTGAAGCCGGCGTTGATGGCAATCTTCTGCACCTTGAAGTCGGGGAAACGCTCGTGGAGGAAGTCGGCGAAGTCGCGGTATGGCTTGTGCATTACAGACGGGTGGTTTTGTTGAGCAGATACATGTCGAGCACAGTCATTGCAGCCATGGCCTCCACGATAGGCACAGCGCGCGGCAGCACGCACGGGTCGTGGCGTCCTTTGGCTTTCAGCACGGTGGGGTTGCCCGAGGCGTCGACCGTGTCGACGTCGCGCAGCAGCGTTGCCACGGGTTTGAACGCCACGCGGAAATATATGTCCTCGCCGTTTGAAATTCCGCCTTGTATGCCGCCTGAATGATTGGTCGATGTGTGGATTTTTCCATTGTCGGAAGTGAACGCGTCGTTCATCATGCTTCCTCGGTTGCCGACACCGTCGAATCCCATTCCATACTCAAAGCCTTTGGCGGCGTTTATGCCCATCATGGCGTATGCCAGTCGGGCATGCAGTTTGTCGAACACCGGTTCGCCAAGTCCCACTGGCACTCCTTTGACCACACAGGTCACCGTGCCGCCTATGGTGTCGCCTTCGCGTCTCACCTTGTCGATGAGGTCGTACATCCTTGCCGCCGTTTCGGGGTCGGGGCAGCGCACGGCGTTGGTTTCCACCAGCGCTGGGTTGTATTTGCGGTAGTCGGAGTCGAGGCTGATGTCGCCCACCTGCGAAGTGTAGGCGTAGATGGAGATGCCGAGCTGATCCAATGCTTGGCGAGCGAATGCTCCGGCAACGACACGGGCAATAGTCTCGCGCGCGCTCGAGCGTCCGCCGCCGCGATGGTCGCGCAGCCCGTATTTTTCGGTGTATGTGTAGTCGGCGTGCGACGGACGGAACGTCTGTCGGATGTTACCGTAGTCGGCTGAGTGATGGTCGGCGTTTCTCACCTCAAACCCTATGGGGGTGCCCGTTGTCACGCCCTCAAACAGCCCAGACAGCACTTCCACGCGGTCTGACTCTTTCCGTGGCGTGACGATTGCCGACTGCCCCGGACGGCGGCGGTCGAGTTCGTGCTGCACACGGTCGAGGTTGATTGCAATGCCTGCGGGCATACCGTCGACAACGCCGCCCACGGCAGCCCCGTGCGACTCGCCGAACGACGTCAGCCGGAAAATCTTACCAAATGTGTTCATCGTTGAGTTCCTCGTCTTTAGGTGTGACAATAATGTCGGCTGTCGAAGCCCCGACATATTCAATCAAATCCTTGGGGGCGATTTTCAGTTGCAGTCCGCGCACACCGGCGCTCACATAGATAAAGTTGAACTCAAGACACGAACGGTGGAAAAACGTGGGAAACGGTTTTTTCATACCGATTGGCGAGCATCCTCCGCGGATATAGCCGGTGGTTGGCAGCAGATCCTTCATGTGGAGCATCTCCGCCTTCTTGTTGCCCGACACCTTCGCTGCTTTCTTGAGGTCTACCTCGCAGCATCCCGGCACCACGCAAACAAAATGTTTGACCTTGTCGCCTGTCAGCACAAGTGTCTTGAACACTTGCTGAATGTCTTCGCCGAGTTGGTCGGCGATATGCTGTGCGCCAAGGTCGGTTTCGTCGACCTCGTAAGGCACAAGCTCGTATTTTATTTTGGCGCGGTCAAGCAGACGCGCCACGTTGGTCTTTCCTATTCCAGCCATATTGATAAATCTTTTTCTGTCTTCTATGCTTATACAAAGATAGTGCATAAAGTTGAAAGAATGGATATGAAAGATTAATTTTGCACTTTGAATTATGAGAATAAAGGCAGAGGCAGACAGGTTGCTGGCGATGATCCGCGAAGGTCGGACTATGTCGGCTGGACAGAAGGTGCGCTTGGCGGTGATGCTGAGTGTGCCGGCGGTTGTGGCGCAGTTGTCGTCGATAGTGATGCAGTATATCGACGCATCGATGGTTGGAAGCCTCGGCGCTGAGGCCTCGGCGGCGATAGGCTTGGTGTCGACAACCACATGGCTCTTCGGCGGACTGCTGAGCGCCGCGGCTTCGGGTTTTTCGGTGCAGGTTGCCCACCGCATCGGTGCCGGCGACTGGGAAGGCGCGCAGCGCGTGTTGCGGCAGTCGGTGGTGGCGGTGTTGGCGTTCAGCCTTCTGCTTGCATCCATCGGTGCCGGCATCAGCAGTAGTTTGCCTGTTTGGCTTGGCGGCACCGAGTCGATACATCGCGATGCGTCGACTTATTTCCTGATAATATCCTTGTTTCTTCCAGCACTTCAGATGCAGTTTCTTGCCGGCGGCATGCTGCGGTGCAGCGGCAATATGCACGTGCCGAGCATGGCGGGAGTGGCTATGTGCGCCCTTGATGTGGTGTTCAACTTCCTGCTGATTTTCCCTTCGCGTACGGTCGTTGTGGCTGGATTCGATGTGTTTCTCCCAGGTGCTGGACTTGGTGTTGAGGGTGCGGCTCTTGGCACGGTGCTTGCCGAAACGGTGGTCGTGGCTTGGCTGTTGTGGTATCTGCGCCACGGCACGTCACATCTGCGGCTTGCAGGGCTGCGCGGATGGAGACAGTCGATAGCCGACACGCTCAGAAAGGCGGTTAAAATCGGTTTCCCGATGGGTTTGGAGCATGGGGTGATATGCAGCGCGCAGATTGCGATAACCACCATTGTCGCGCCGCTGGGTGTGTGCTCCATCGCTGCCAACTCGTTTGCTATCACAGCCGAGAGCCTTTGCTATATGCCAGGCTATGGCATTGCTGAGGCTGCCACCACGCTTGTGGGGCAGAGTGTCGGTGCGCGCCGTCGCGACCTAACGTGGAGCTTCGCTAAAATCACTGTCGGAATGGGCATGGCGGTGATGGCGGTGATGGGTGTGCTTATGTATGTCGCCGCTCCCGAGATTATCGGGCTGATGACTCCCGTAGAGGAGATTCGCCGGCTTGGTGTCATGGCATTGCGTATAGAGGCGTTTGCCGAACCGATGTTTGCCGCATCGATTGTGGCGTATGGCGTTTGTGTCGGTGCCGCCGACACGCTGAAGCCTTGTCTGATGAACTTCCTGAGCATCTGGGCTGTGCGCCTTACGATGGCTGCATGGCTTGCTCCAACAATGGGACTGCGCGGTGTGTGGATTGCCATGTGTGTTGAGCTGACGTTCCGTGGCGCCATCTTCTTGGTGCATTTGTGGCGCCGACGCTGGATGAAGGCTGTATAAAGGGGTAAAAAAGGTTGAAAGTTCGGTAATTCGGATAGGTGGGCTTTGCGGAAAAACACGTAAATTTGCAGACAGCATAGAACATTAAAAAACACAGTTATGGAACTGATAAAAGATAAGGAATTCGGTGGCGAGCGACCGCTGTTTGAGTCGCACAACCTACACCTCGACAATGTGGTGATACGCGAAGGCGAGTCGGCGATAAAGGAGTGCAGCAACATCAAGGCGACAAATTGCCGTTTTGAGGGCAACTATCCGTTCTGGCATGTGCACGGGTTCGTGATTGACCGTTGCCATTTCGATGTGGGCGGACGCTCTGCACTATGGTATAGCGACCATCTGCGGATGACCGACACGCACATCGACGCGCCGAAAATGTTTCGCGAGATGCACGACATCGACATTGAGAACGTGGTGATGACCGATGCCGACGAGACGTTCTGGCGATGCAAGGGCATACGTGCTAAGAACTTGCGGCTGCAAGGAGGAACGTATCCTTTCATGTTCAGCAGCGACATCGAAATCGACGGCTTGGTGTCTGACTCCAAATACGTGTTCCAATATGTGAGCAACGTAGTGGTGCGCAACGCGAGAATCACAACCAAAGATGCGTTCTGGGAGGTGGAGAATGTGACCATCTACGATTCGGAACTCAATGGCGAGTATCTGGGATGGCATTCGCGCAACCTACGCCTTGTCAACTGCCACATCTCTGGCGAACAACCGCTCTGCTATGCCGAGAATCTGGTGCTTGAGAATTGCACGTTTGATCCGGCTTGCGACCGCGCTTTCGAGTACAGTTCCGTGAACGCAACAATAAAAGGAAGCATAGGAGGCGTGAAAAATCCGCGCAGCGGACGCATCGAGGCTGACTGCCTCGGCGATGTGGTGCTCGACGGCAACATCAAGATGCCGGCCGACTGCCTGCTGATTGAACGAAACAAAAAATAATTGCCTGTATGAAATACGACTTCGACAAGACTATCGACCGGCGCGCCACAAACTCTTACAAGTGGGATAGCGCTCCCGAGGGCGTGCTGCCTATGTGGGTGGCTGACATGGACTTCCGCACGGCGCCTGCCATCATCGACGCGCTGCAGAAACGCGTGGCGCACGGAATCTTTGGCTACACCCGTGTGCCCGACGCCTACTACGATGCCGTAACATCGTGGTTCAGCCGGAGGCATGGATGGGACATCGACCGCGAATGGATAATCTACACATCTGGAGTGGTGCCGGCGGTATCGGCGGTGATAAAGGCTATGACCGTGCCGGGCGACAAGGTGATTGTGCAGACTCCAGTCTACAACTGCTTCTTCTCGTCGATACGCAACAACGGCTGCGAGATTGTGAGCAATCCTCTGCGCCGCACCGCCGACACCTATGAGATGGATTTCGACGCTCTTGAGCGTTGTGCCGCCGACCCGCGCGCCAAAGTGATGCTGCTCTGCAATCCCCACAATCCGGCTGGACGCGTCTGGACTCCCGACGAGCTGACGCGGCTTGGCAACATCTGCCTGCGCAACGGCGTGACGGTGGTCGCTGATGAGATTCACTGCGAACTGGTGTATCAAGGGTTCAAATACACGCCTTTTGCGTCGCTGTCGGACGCTTTCCTGCACCGGTCGGTGACGTGTGTGTCGCCGAGCAAGGCTTTCAACATCGCCGGACTGCAGATTGCAAATATCGTGGCGTTCGACAATGACCTGCGAAGCCGTATCGACAAGGCGATAAACATCAACGAGGTGTGCGACGTGAATCCGTTTGGCGTGGCGGCGACAATCGCTGCCTACAACGAAGGGGAAGAGTGGCTCAACCAGCTGGTTGACTATCTGCATGGCAACTATGAGGCTATGGCGGAGTTCTGCCGACGTGAGCTGCCGGAATTTCCTATAACGCGTCTTGAGGGCACATATCTGGTGTGGATGGACTGCAGCAGTCTCGGCATGCCGTCGGATGCGCTTGAGCATGCTCTTCTGGACGACGCCCGCCTATGGCTCAATGCCGGCACAATGTATGGTGCCGAAGGCGAAGGCTACATGCGGTGGAACATCGCTTGTCCGCGCAGCGTGATGCTCGACGGACTCAACCGTTTCCTTAATTTCGTCAGAAGCCGCTAACCGTCTCTTCTTCTATCCCAAATCGGCCATTGGAATCACTCGTTGCCATACGACACTGAGAAATTCCAACGGCCGATTTTTCAATTGACTTGACTTGGTTATAGCTGCCACAACAATATGTCTCTCGGCAAACTGTTTGTCGTGAACTTCATGCTAAATCCGTATCCTGTCGTATAATCACCCAATGCCCAGACTTCTGTGAACCCTCACGGTGAATGATGTCGTTGTCTTGCATTTTCTTAAGATGCTTAGACACGGCGCTCCTGTTGATGCCCAATTTGTTAGCCATTTCGCGTGAAGTGATGCTTGCGTTCTCGGATATAAGACGTAAGATGGCATTCCGTGTTTCTGGTCCACTTTTCCGGTCCACCTTGTTTGTTTCTGGTCCACCTGCTTGGTCTCCCTTTTCTTCTTTGAATGTGAAGTCATCATCCATCGCCTTCTTGTATTCAGTTATTTCATTTTTAATGTTTTTGATGTGCTCATTCAGCATGAACATTTCTTGTTTGTTGGCATTGTTGAATGTTGAATTATTTGCTGTGACTTTATTTTGAGCCGATGGCTATGCACACGGGGTGGGGCACGTGGATGTCGTGGCTGGTGTCGGAGAGCATGCCGGTGTCGGGGTCGATTGCAAACACTTGGATGATGTCAGCGTCTCGGCAGGCACAAAGCAGGAAGCTGCCGTTGGGAGTTATGGCAAAATTGCGTGGATGCCGCGCTGTGGGCTGGTAGCCCGTGCGTGTGAGCATCCCGCTTTCTTTATCCACGCTGAAGATGGCTATGCCGTCGCCTTGCAGACGGTTTGACGCGTAGAGGAAGCGTCCGTTGGGTGTCAGATGGATGTCGGCGCTGCCGCGGGCATGGCGGTCGTCGGCGGTGACGGTTTGAATCTGTGTCAGCTTGCCTTCGTGGTGGCTGAACACCATCACTTCGCCCGACAGTTCGGTGATGAGGTAGGCATAGCGGCCTTCGTCGTTAAACGTGAGGTGGCGTGGTCCGGAGCCGGCTGCTACATATAGGGTGCTGTCCACTTCCAGCCCGTCGCATGCGGCGTTGGGCTTGAGCGAGTAGATGCAGTCGTTGCCGAGGTCGCAGGCGAATGCGCGCCATTCGTAGGGGTCGGCGGTGACGCAGTGGAGATGGGCTGACTGCTGCCTTGTTTTGTCGGGAGCTTTGCCTGTGAGCGAAAACGTCATCACCTTGTTGGCTTTCTTGATGCTTCCGTCGTCGGCAAGTCTGAACTCCGTGATGCTTCCGCCCGTATAGTTGGCGGTGTAGATCAGATTTTTTGTCTGGAAGATGTTGCACGGCGCTTTGCCGCCCGTCGCCACGGCGTTGATGCGGGTCAATGGCTTGTCGATGCCTTCATAGCGGAATGCTGCAAGGGCGTCGTCGTCGGTGCCCGACTCGTCGACGGCATAGACGTTGTCACCGTTGTCGGAGAAAATCACAAACGACGGGTTGCGCGCCGGAGTGACGGCGGTGAGTTCTGCCGTTCCGCTTTCTTGGTTGAAGCGATATTGATAGATGCCTTTGCTGTCGGTGTCGGTGTAAGTGCCGACAAGCATCGGCAGCCATGCCTGCGAAGCCGCGGCGGCAAGGTCGAGCATAGCCATTGTTGATAGTGCGCAGAGTGATATTGCCATTGTGTCAGTGTTTTTGTTGCCGTAAAGTTACGAAAAAAATGCAATCCTAAAATCCTCTTTTGCGTAATGCGCGCCGTAAATTCTTGTGTTTTCTATGCAGCATCGCTATAAAAACAATACCGGCGGCAACCATTGTCGGTTGTCGCCGGTATTGTGTGGGGTTGTCGACGAGAGTTAGTCGTTCATTGTCAGGAGCAGCTCCTCGTTGCTGCGGGTTTTCTCCATACGGTCCTTGATAAACTCCATTGCCTCGATAGGAGTGCGGTCAGAGAGGAACCGGCGGAGAATCCACATGCGGTTGATGGTGTCCTGGCTGAGGAGCAGGTCGTCGCGTCGAGTGCTCGACGAGATGATGTCGACGGCAGGGAAGATGCGTTTGTTCGACAGCTTGCGGTCGAGCTGCAGCTCCATGTTGCCAGTGCCCTTGAACTCTTCGAAAATCACCTCGTCCATCTTTGAACCGGTCTCGATGAGTGCGGTTGCGATGATTGTGAGCGAGCCGCCGTTTTCAATGTTTCGTGCGGCGCCGAAGAAGCGTTTTGGCTTTTGCAGCGCGTTTGCGTCGACACCACCGGTGAGAATTTTGCCCGATGCCGGCGACACGGTGTTGTAGGCGCGTGCCAGACGTGTGATCGAGTCGAGCAGGATTACGACGTCGTGTCCGCACTCAACCATGCGTTTCGCCTTTTCAAGCACCAGTCCGGCAATTTTTACATGGCGTTCGGCTGGCTCGTCGAATGTTGATGCGATTACTTCCGCATTCACGCTTCGTGCCATGTCGGTCACCTCCTCAGGACGCTCGTCGATGAGCAGGATAATCATGTATGTTTCCGGATGGTTTTCCGAGATTGCGTTGGCGATGTCCTTCAGAAGGATTGTCTTACCGGTTTTCGGGGGTGCCACGATAAGTCCGCGCTGACCTTTGCCGATAGGAGAGAACATGTCGACGATGCGTGTCGAGATGTTGCAGGTGGTGCGTCCCGATGTCAGGTCAAACTTCTCGTCGGGGAACAATGGCACAAGGTGTTCGAAAGGCACGCGGTCGCGCACGAATTCTGTGGTGCGCCCGTTGATTGAGTCTACGCTGCAGAGAGGGAAGAATTTTTCACCTTCTTTCGGCGGACGGATGTTGCCTTCCACCACGTCGCCTGTCTTCAAGCCGTTTTGCTTGATTTGCGACTGCGACACGTAGATGTCGTCGGGCGACGACAGGTAGTTGTAGTCGGAGGAGCGGAGGAATCCGTAGCCGTCTGGCATCACTTCCAGCACGCCTGCGCCTTTCACGATGCCTTCAAAGTCGTAGAGCGGCTGTTGAGGCAGTTGGCGCTGCTGCTGTTTTGCCGCGCGTTGCTGTTGTTGCTGCTGGCGGCGGTTTGCCTTCTGGTTTTTCTGTTGCTGTTGTGGCTGTTGCTGTTTAGGTTCAGCCTGGAATGCCGCAACTTCGTCTTCGGCAGGCTGTTGCTGTTGTTGCTGGTCTTGCTGCTGGCGTTGAGAGCGGGGCACGAATTTCTGTCCGCCGCTGAACGGGAAGAACGAGCTGAATCCGATGTCGTTTTTCTTTTGCTGTTCGGCAGGTTTTTCTTCTGCTGGTTCTGCCGGTTCTGCCTGTTGTGGCGTTTCGGCTTCAGGAGCGGCGTTTTCCGTCTCTGTCGGTTCCTCTTCCTGTTTTACGGCTGTCTCCACGTTTTCAGCAGGGGCTTCGGCCTCGGCTGCTGGAGCCACGACAACCTCGGCAGCCGGAGCTGTCATGTCGGCGGCAGGCTCAGCCTCCTTTTTCTTGGATGTGCGCTTTGCCGTGGTTTTCTTTGCTGCCGGTTTCTCCTCTTTGGGTTCTTCCGCCTGAGCGGTCTCCGCGGCAGGCTCTGCCTCCTTCTTTTTGCTGTTTTTCTTAGGTTCAGCCTTTTTGGCGGCAGTCTTTACAGCCGTAGCCTCTGTGTTGTCATCGCTTTTTGGCTCGGCTGTTTTTTTCTTGGCTTTTGTTTTGGGTTTTTTAGCCTCCGATTTCGAAGCCGATTCTTTGGCGCGGTTTATCGCCTGCTCGTCGAGGATTGTGAAAATCAAGTCTTGCTGGGCCATTTTGTCGGCTTTCTTGATGTCGAATGTTTTGGCAATCTCGAGCAGTTCTTCTGGAGAGGCTGCATTTAAGTCCTGTAAGTTGTACATATATGTAAGATGTATTACATTTTGAATCTACGTTGCGCCGTTGTGCGCACGTGACTGTTCTGAAAATCTTTTTTTGAGAAAATTAAAGAGTGGATGACTGCGGGAAGCGTAGCGAGTAATGGTGATTGATTATGCTTCCCTCAATCACGATGCAAAGATACGTCTAATTTCTTTTACGGCAAACAGAAATACAGACAAAAAATGAAAAAAAGTGAATGCTTACTCTCCGTATTCTTCGAGATAGGCCTCGCAGGCGGTGCGCAGCTCGTCGTACCATTCCTTGCCGAAGCGGCGCGTCAGCGGACCCTCAAGAAACTGATACAGCCGCACGTGGTTTTTTCTGCCCATCACTTCCGCGCATTTGCAGATTTTCCAACGATGGTAGTTGACGGCGGTGAAGTCGGGAAATTCCTGAAGGCGGGCAGGGTAGAGATGGCATGAGATTGGCTTGTAGAAGTCGATTTTTCCAGCACGGTATGCCTTCTCGATGGCGCAGAGACACATACCGTTCTCGCCATAGCACGTAAACACACAGTTGCGCCCGTCGACAATCGATGTCACCAAGTCGCCTTCCTCGTCGACGTAGCCCACGCCCTGCTCCTCAATCACGCGTTTGGCAGCCGGCAGCAGGTCGTCCCACACCTCGGACAGTATTTCCTTTATCTTGGCATATTCCTCTTTGGTGATAGGAGCGCCGGCATCGCCTTCGATACAGCATTCGCCGAGGCATTTGTCGAGATCGCAGCAGAAAAACTGTTCGATAAGGTCGAGGCTGACCAGTGCATTTCCGATTTGCAGCATAGTGACTTCTTCTTCTTTTTTCATTTCAGTGTGCGAAATTACTCGTTTTGTGCCGGATATGCAAGTGTGGCGGTGAAATGTGTTTTTAAACATAAAAAAAATTTATACATAACGGAAAAATTTCCATAATTTTACGACCGCAAAAACTAAACTATTTTTTAAAGCCCTTTTTTGTAGATATTATGTTCTTAACCATTGTTATTGTAGCCGTATTTCTGATTGGTTACGGCTGTATTGCTCTTGAGAGCGGACTTAAAATCAACAAGACTGCGACCGCCTTGTTGATGTGTGCAATTTGTTGGTCGCTGTATATGATTGGCTGCCCTGATTATGTGGCAGAGTTTCATGCCGATGATTTTGCCCGGTTCTTCTCGGCGTTCCATCTTGACGACTCTGATGCCGCCGCGCGCCAGTTTGTGACGCAGGGCGTGCTGCTTGAGCATCTCGGCGATGCGTGTGAGATTCTGTTCTTCTTGATGGGAGCGATGACCATTGTCGAGACTGTCGACACCAACGGTGGCTTTGTTTTTGTGCGCGACCGTCTGCGCACCCGTAGCAAGCGTTCGCTGTTGTGGCGCATTGTGCTGATCACGTTTATTCTCTCTGCCGTGCTCGACAACCTGACCACGAGCATCGTGATGATTATGGTGCTCCGCAAGCTCGTGCAGGAACGCAACGACAGGCTTATCTATGCCTCGCTCATCATCCTTGCCGCCAACAGTGGCGGTGCGTTCTCTCCGATTGGCGACGTAACGACCATCATGCTTTGGATTAAGGGCAACATCACGTCGATAGGTGTGATTAAGGAAGTGTTACTGCCGTCGCTTGTCTCGATTGCCTTGCCTACGTTCCTGTTGCAGTTCAAGCTCAAGGGGCAGTTGGCTGTGGTGGAGGACAATGTAGATTTCACAAAATCGGCACTTAGTCATGGTGAACGGGTGGCGGTGTTTGTTGTCGGTGTGGGCGGCTTGATGTTTGTGCCGTTCTTCCGCTCCATCACTGGTTTGCCTCCGTTTATGGGCATCCTCTTCGTGCTTGGCTTGCTTTGGGCGATGACCGAGATATTCCTGCGCCACGAACACGAGTTGGAAGGCTCGTTCTCAGAGCGCGTGTCGACGATTCTTCATAAAATCGATTTGTCGACCATCCTGTTTTTCCTCGGCATTCTGATGGCTGTGGCTGTGCTGAGCGAGGTGGGTGTGCTTACAAGTTTCGGACAGTGGCTTGAACACGCCACCAACGGCAATGCTTATTTCGTGACAGGTGCCATTGGCGTGGTGTCGTCGATTGTCGACAATGTGCCGCTTGTGGCTGGATGCATGGGTATGTACAACGTTATCCCTGCCGCTGCCGTGACAAGCCCCGACATGATGATGTTTGTACAGGACGGTCAGTTCTGGCAGTTGCTTGCCTACTGTGCCGGAGTGGGTGGCAGCATGCTCATTATCGGCAGTGCCGCCGGCGTTGTGGTGATGGGTCTTGAAAAAATCACATTCGGCTGGTATTTACGCCACATTTCGTTTGTGTGTCTGCTCGGTTATCTGGCAGGTATCCTGGTCTACTGGCTTGAGCGGACGTTTATCTTCTGCTGATTTAAAGTTGATTGATATGTATGTACGGCGGCGGGACATCGGGAGATGTCCCGCCGTCTGTGCTTGATGGTTGTGTGCGCCACTACGGAAAGCAACCGCGCCACCACAGTCGTTTGCTGCGGTGGCGCGGTGCGTGTTGTTATGTTTGATATTCTCTACGGTTCAGTCTATTTGAAGTTGAATGTAGGGAAGTGGGTGGCGTCGGTTACTACTGAGCCTGGCAATTTGTCGTAGCACATGCATGCGAATTGGTTGCGTGCGCCGGTGAACAGGTTCAATTCTGTTACCTTTGCGCCTTCAAATGTCACGTTGTCAACGTTGACTGTAAGGTCTTTGAACTGCATTGCGGCGTTGGCTTCCTCTGCTGTTGCTGAAGTGTAGTCCTCGAACAGGAAGAAACCAACCCATTGTCCCGCTGCGTCGGAAGGATAGGTGTAGGAGCAATCCTTTACGTTGACAGTGAATTTGGTGTTTGTCTTGTTGCTGATGCGCACAGCCTCGCTTGTTTTTGCCAAGTCGAAAGTGCAGTTTTCAATGTTCAGCACTCCGCCTTCAGCCATTCCGAACACCGTCATTGCGTTGTTTGTGAATTTGGCAAATTTGCAGTTCTTTACTGTTACGTTTTTTGAAACAACGTTGCGTAGGTTGATTTCAAGAGGATTGTAGCCGTCGGTGGCGCCGGTGCGTTTGATCTCTCGAAGCACAGTGGTCGCGGACACCTCGATTTCGCGAGATATTCTACTTATGCTCCACTTCCTTTTTATTCCCAGGTATATTTCGTACATTTGTTCTGAGGTTAATTGATTGTACATAGCAATACAAAATTAGTTAATCTTTGGGAGACTTCGGTCTCCTTTTTTTTGTTTGTATTGCTGTCAGACGTTCTTGGGTGCTTTGCGCCCCCGCCACTTAGGCTTCCCCCGCAGTGTTTTTCATAGTTTTACCCCGATAATCGTTGCACTTCTATTTGGACACTGCACAATTTCAAAACCGCGGCTACACTACAATGGCAATAACAAAAAAGGTTGCGCCACTGCAGGCGCAACCCTTTTATCTTGATTACAAGTCGCAGATTAATAAACCTGTGTTCCGTCAACAAACACTTGGCTATGTTTCTCTGTCTTGTCTTTCTTCACATTCCAGAGGCTATTGCCGCTCTTTGAGCCAGTGCCGAAGCCTGTCGCCGTGCAGTTGTTGATGTTAATAACATATGTGCCTGGAATAAGCGAGCTGTCAACTTCGATGGCTGCCTTGCCATCAACTGGCGCAGAAGCAATAAACTCGCAGTTGTTGAACGTAGCGTTCTGACCTATCACGGCACCTTCATTATAAATCAGAACACACCTGCCGGCGCTCTCAAACTTGCAGCTGTTGAAAGTGATATTCTTTGAGCCATAAGTCCAAATGTTGTAGAAGTCGCTTGATGTCTGCTTGAACGTACAACTGTTGTATACAGCCTCCTCAGCATAAGAGAATGGCGTGCCTTCGATCACGCAACCCGTATAGGTCACAGATTTAGCACTCTGAATGCCAGTATAGTTCGCGTTAGGCGATTTCACTGTCACGCCAGAGAAGCCGATTGTCTTGCCGGTGTAACCGATAGCTTGAGGAATGGAGATAACCGTTGTTTTGTCGCCCGAGAAAGTGACACCTTCAGCAACGGTTGCAGGAAGCGTATAAGTGGTGCTCTCCTTCAATTTAATCACGGCGTTCGGAGTCTGAGCGGCTGTTGCCAATTCGGTCTGTGTTGAAGCCGTGATTACATTGTGATTATAGTCTGGGTCGTTGAATTCCGGAGCGATTACAACGTTGAAGTCGGCTGTGTTGGTGAGCAACGAGCCGTAGATGTTTGTGCGGTAGTTGCGTTGCACAGGCACGTTGGTGAACGTGCGGTTTGTCAGCGTGTAGTCAAACGCGATGTCGACAGTTTCTTTGTCCTTCGGCACGAGCACGTACGACATCGACAGATATTTGTAATCCTTGTTGTTTATTGAAAATTTAGAGTCCTCTGTAGGAATCGGTTTCTTTACGAATGTCGCAGTGACAGGGTCGCTGACCTCTTCTGAGAGAAGGTTGAGCGTCTTGTATGTTGCCACTCCGATGGTCGACTCTGAAACGGTGTAGCCGGCAGCTGCCGCTGCGTCAAAGTCGTCTGTTCCGATGTTGATCTGTGCGAACGGACGGCGGAGTTCCTGCGAAATGCTTATGTTGCCGTTAACCTTCAGCGCTTTCTTCTGACCGAAGAATGCGTCAAGATTGTCGGTGTTGTTTTCGGCATTGGCGTAGTTGACGGTTACAGTCTGGTTTTCAGAGTTGAATGAGTAAACGTTGTCGCCAGGAGCGTCGGCCCAGAACACGAAGTCGTATTCCTTGCCTGTGGTCAGCTGCAAGGAGATGGTGGTTTGCAGACCTGTCATTGTGGCTGTGCCCTCGAGTTGTCCCTTAGTGCCGTCGGCTTTTTTGCAGACTGCAAGTCTTGTCGTTGTGCCTTTTTCATAGACGGCATAGTGCAGCTCGGTGGCTTTTGTGCCGTCGGCAAATGCACGGGTGCCCATGTCGCCAGGCAGCTGGGCTGTGATTGTCACAGTGCTTTCAGCGCCGGCCTTCAAATCCGATGTCTGGTCATCGGCGCATGATGTTGCCATCAGCATCAATGCCGACATGGCAACGGTTGAAAATAATACCTTTTTCATAGAAAAATTATAAAGTTAATATTAAATTGTTTGTTTCTTTTTTATCTGATTTCAAGATTGTATTCGCCGTCGAATTCTGTTCGGATGCTTACGCCTCCCGAAGCTTTCGACGAGAGGAAATTGCCGCGCACCACGGTGAGCTTGTTGCGCACCACTGGCACATCGATTGGCAGCGTGCTCGACAGCAGCGTTCCGTCGGTGTCGTAAACCTCCACCGAAACAGGCACCGTCGACTCTCCGCCGTTGACAAACACATAGTCGAATCCAAGTTCCACCTCCGTGTCGCTAAGCCGCTGCATCGTGCTGTCGAACGCGACGCCTGTCCAGGAGTCGGCGGGCTTGTTGGTAAACATATTGAATGAGCACGGCATGAAGCCTTGATAGCGGAACACTACGCGGAAGTCGTTTGTGTTGATGTTCTTGATGTCGGCTTTGGGGTCGGCCTTTGGGTCGGCAGACTCTGGCGACACTCCTTGCTGTGTCTTCATTTCCGCTTCTTTCTGGCGGATGGCACGTTGCTGGAGCACGTAGCTGAGAAACTTGACGATGTCGTGGGAGATGAATTTGAACTTTGCCAACGGTCGTTCCATTTCAACCACTACGCGGTTTACGGCGGTCGACCGGGTGGAGTTTGACGTCAGCTCCGGATTGTCGTACACCTCTGCTTCCTTCTCTCCGCGGAATGCGTCGCGGCGGTCGGTTGAGCCTGTATGGTTCTGACGGTCGGCGAGGATTATCTCCTCGAAGTTTGACGTGTTGTAATAGAGGTCGGTTTTCGTGCCGTGGACCACATAGTCTGCCCACACGAGGAAGCGGTATTTGCCAGGGCGAAGGTTGAGCCGCAGGGTGTGGTTCATATTTTCAAGGTCGCTGTTGCAGACCACGATGGTGGTGTCCGACAGTCGGTTGCCCTCGTTGCCGTCGATGCGGTAGGCGTTGACGGTGTAGCGTATGTCGTAGGTGATTTCTGTCTGTGTCTTCGTTCCCGACGGGCTGGCTTCGGTGGAGGCGCGCGAATAGTCAATGGTCTGATAGAAGCCCATGTCGATGGCGTTGGTGAAGTCGAGCACAAGTTCATACGGGCGTCGCTCCGGCATGTCAGGAAACTCGTGCACGTCGCATGCCGAGAAGCCCAAAATGGCGAACAGGCTCAAAATGCAATATGTCAGGGCTGATCGTTTCATCTTCTCTTGCGTTTAAGGTCGAAACGATAGATAAACGTCACTGCGGCATTGTCCACTCCGAAGAATGTGCGGCTTGTGGTGCTGACCATCTCACCGTTGGCTTCGTTGTGGAATGTGTCGTACTTCAGCCGGTAGCATCCGGCGCCGGCGGTGAGCTCCATCATCCAGTGCTTGCTCTTGCCGAGCGGTGTGCGCCAGCCGAAGCTCAGACCTCCGCCAAGTGCCGGGGTGTTGCCGTTATGGTCTTGATAGCGCCATTCCGACGATGATAGGGCATAGTTGTACTGTGCCACGCCGAAATGTGCGCCTACAAACCATTTGGGGGCAAACCACCAGCGCACTTCGGGCTGGAAGGCGAGTGTGCGCAGTTTGCGTGTGCGCGTAAAGTAGTTGAGTGCCGAGTAGTAGACGGGCAGCGTCACGCTCCAATACTTGTTGATGTCCACTTCCACGGCTATGTTGGAGATGAGCATAGCCCATCCTACGGCATTTGTTTTCAGGTAAAGTCCGCGTGTCCATTCTCCGTTGTCTCCAGTCTCTGTGTCGGGGATGTCAACCGCAGGCACGCTGATTCCCGACAGGTCGTAGTCTGCCGTCGGCAATGCGATTTCTCCATCGGGTACAGATTCGGTTGTCGTAATCTGTGCCTTCGCGCTCCGCATCGATGGAAACACGTTGCGGTTCAGTGTCTTGTATGCCTTCTGCCGTTGAATCTCGAAGGCGCGGCGGTCTGCCCATCGTCCGGGAAGATACTCGATTACGGTGGAGTCGGAGTGCAGCACGCGGTCAATCTCGTTGTAGCCAGGCTCTTGCGATGTGCGGATTTCTGCTTTCAGCATGTCCCAAGGAATCGTCGCCGGCAATCGCACCACCAGCGAGTCGGCAATGTCAATGCGCGAACGGATGTATTGCTCCAACGCGTTGGCACGGGTTTCGCCAAGCTGCTTGTTTTTTACGGGTCAGTAGAAATTTAGTGGGGATAAGCATATAAATTGGCGATACGGAAAAGAA
>ERZ791805.219-NODE-219-length-34302-cov-10.683710_pt1 | contig 34302 bp, 30 predicted proteins | sample MGYA00510306_ERZ791805 | MGnify/ENA primary metagenome ERZ791805 (study PRJEB30046, sample SAMN00791990) | human gut metagenome | study: EMG produced TPA metagenomics assembly of the A metagenome-wide association study of gut microbiota in type 2... | reverse complement strand
CTTTGGCCGCTGCTGGCTGCCCGCCGGGCGGCTGCTGCGCTGCGGCGGGGCGCTTTTGGTGTTGCGATGGCTGGGCTGACCCTTGTGGGGAGGTACACTTTTTTTCTGGTTTCGGCTGCGCTGATTGCGGTCCATGGGGTGTACCTCCTTTCTGTGTTTCAGCTTTTATTTGCTGCCGGTTTGTTCCGGCAGGTTACTTTCCGTTCACCAGTTCCAGCAGCTTTGCGGTGATCAGTTCCAGGCTCTTGGGGTTGCCCAGGGTCTTGGCGGCGGTGCCCATGGCCGTCAGTTTGCCGGGCTCTGCCAACAGGGCATGCACGGTTTCGATCAGCTTGACACCGGTCAGGTCTTTCTCTTCAATCACAATGGCGGCACCGGCGTTTTGCAGCTCCAGTGCATTGTAATACTGGTGGTTTTCGGCCACATTGGGGCTAGGGATCAGGATGGACGCGCGGCCCATGGCTTCCAGCTCCGCCAGCGTCAGCGCACCGGAGCGGGAAATAACAAGGTCCGCCGCGGCCAGCAGATCCGGCATATTATCAATGTATTCTTTTACCACAAGGTTGGCACCGGGGGCAAAGTGGTTCTTGGCTTCCAGGTCCTCAAACAGCTTTACGCCGCGGCTGCCGGTGGCGTGCAGGTGCAGCACGGGCAGATCGTTTGCCTGCTCCCACGCGCACAGCTCTGCCACAACCTCGTTGATACGGCGGGCCCCCAAAGAGCCGCCGAAGCTCAAAATCACGGTGCGGTCCCCCGCGTGCACAGCAGCACGGGCGGCGGCGCGGTCACGGTTCAAAATTTCCGGGCGGACAGGGTTGCCAACCACAAGAGTCTTCTCCGGCGCGCCAAGCTTTTCCACCGCAGCGGCGGAAGCGGCAAACACCACGTCCACATCCTTGGCCAGCAGCTTGTTGGTCACACCGGGGAATGCGTTCTGCTCATGGATGGCGGTCTTGATGCCCTTTTTGGCGGCGGCGCGCACCACCGGGCCGCTGACATAACCGCCGCAGCCGATGACCAGATCGGGCCGGACCTCTTTCAGGATAGCCGCCGTGCGCGGGCCGGACAGGGCCAGGTGGTAGAGCGCTACCACGTTGCGGCCCACATTCTTCAGGGTTGGCTTGCGCTGGAAACCGTTGATTTCAATATGGTGGAACGGGTACCCTGCCTTGGTTACAAGGCCGTACTCCATGCCCTCTTTCCGCCCGGCAAAGTGGATCTCGGCCGCGGGGTCCGCCGCCTTTAAGGCTCCGGCAATGGCAAGCGCCGGGTTGATATGGCCGGCTGTGCCGCCGGCAGCAATCAAAACACGCATAGTGGTTCCTCTTTTCTCCGTAAAATCGAACGTTTATGTTATGGCAATACCGCATAATTCTAAGTGCCGATACGGCGAGCGAGGTGCGGCAGCTGCTAAGCCAAAAGCGCAGATAATACTTTGTGTATTATCGAGTATTTTGGCAACGCAGATGCCGTGCCGCAGCCGCCGGAGCGGCGCTTAAGCCGTAAGGCGGGAATTGTGCGGTATTGCCTTATATCTGAAACCAAAGGGAACAATGCTTTCCGCAGGCATGCGGGAATTCTCAGTTGCTGTGCAGGGCTTTGTGGGTGCGGCGCTGCGGGTTCATCCGGCGGGCAAGTTCTTCATGCGAGCGCTTGCTGCGCGCAGCGTTTTGCGCGTTGCCCGCCCGCGATATGCTTAGTATAATGCCCATCTCACACAATAGAATCAGCAAGCTGGTACCACCGGAGGAAAAAAACGGCAGGCTGATGCCGGTATTTGGGGCCACATTGGTGACCACCGCAATGTGGATCATGGCCTGCCAGGCAATTTGCGACATAATGCCAATACCCAGCATCGTACCAAAATAATCCGGCGAGTTCAGGGCGATGATAACGCCCTGAATGATCAGTGCGGCAAAAAGGCCCATACAGATCACCGCACCGATAAAGCCCAGCTCTTCGCACAGAACGGAAAAGATAAAGTCGTTGCTGGCTTCCGGCAGCCAGAGGTGCTTTTGGCGGCTGTTGCCAATGCCCAGGCCGGTCAGCCCGCCGGACGCAATGGAATACAGGCTCTGCTGGGTCTGGTACAAAATATCGCCCTCGTCACCGTTCCATGCGCCGAGGCGCTGCTGAACATAGTTATTCTGTCCGGTCAGCATTTTGTAAATCACAAACGCAGCCGCGCCTGCCGCCGGGATGCACCAGAACCGGCCCACACCGCCACACAAAATCATACTGCCCGCAATCAGCAGGATCAGCATGATAGCAGAGTTATGGGGTTCTTTGTACAACAGAACCACCACCGGCAGCAGCGGCAGCACGGGCAGCACAATGCCGTAAAGCAGTGTTCCCCGTTTTTCATAATACCGGTCCGCAAAGCAGGCAAGACCCAAAATAGCCGAAAACTTTGCCAGCTCCGAAGGCTGCAGGGTTGTGCCAAACATATACACCCAGCGGTAACAGCCGTTGTACGGCTCACTGAACAGGGCCCACACCAAAAGCAGCAGCGTTAAAATGTATAAGTACCAGTTCATGTGGCGCAGGCTGCGGTAGTTGATGTTGGAAATCAGATACATCAGCACCAGCCCCACCACCGCCAGAATTACCTGCGGGCGGATAAAGTGGTAAATATCCCCCTTGAAGCGGTAATACCCAGTGGAATAACTGGCGGAGAACAGCATGATCAGCCCGTAAGTCAACACAAGGATCAGCGTGCCGACAAGGCCATAGGAAAGTTTGCCGCGTTCCTCTTTTTTGAACGCGATTTCCTTAAAAAACCTGCCAATGTTGCCAAAGGCCAAATCGAAAAGCTGGGCAAACGTCATTTGCGGCACAGCCCCCTTTCTGATATTTTATGCCATGTAAACGTACATCAGGCCCAGCACCACGCCGATAATGGCGATCAGGCTGAAGAAAAAGTCGATCTTGACTTCTTTCCAGCCGCGCATCTCGAATGCGTGGTGGATCGGTGTCATGCGGAAAATGCGCTTGCCGTGGGTCAGCTTGAAGTAAACGCGCTGGATCACAACGGTCATGGCGTCCCAGATATACACAATGCCAAAGAAGAACACCAGCTCCGGCCGGCCCATGATAAAGGCAAGGGCCGTTACCATACCGCCCAGGAACATGCTGCCGGTATCGCCCATGAACACTTTGGCCGGGTAGAAGTTCCACACCAGGAAGCCCGCTGCCGCAGCAGCCGTTGCCGCCGCCAGAACGGCCACATGATAAAAGCTGAGCATGCTGGCAGCCAGCAGGTAGCCCAGCATGGAAACAAAGGTCACACAGGAGCACAGGCCGTCCAGACCATCCGTCAGGTTGACGGCATTGACCAAAAAGATGATGCCGAAGAACGCAATGGGGTAATACACCCAGCCCAGATCTACCGCACCGATAAAGGGCAGCATAATGATGGTGGTCAGCAGGCCCTGCATGTGCAGCCCCACCAGGAAGCCGCCGGTAACAATGAACTGCATGATAAGCTTTTGCCAGGCAAGCAGGCCCAGGTTGCGGTGCTTGACGACCTTAATATAGTCATCCAGAAAACCGATAAAGCCGGAACCAAACGCCAGGAACAGCGCCAGCAAGGCGGCGCGCACCTGCACAATGCCCAAAAGGTCCTGTGCATAGCGGTAGAACCCGGCATACACCAGGCCGCAGGCCACCAGAATGCCAAAGATGAAGCACAGGCCGCCCATGGTGGGTGTGCCCTGTTTTTTGTTATGCCAGGTCGGGCCGGATTCCCGGATGGTCTGGCCGAAGTGCAGCTTGTGCAGTGCCGGAATTACAAAACAGCCTGAAAGTGCCGTAACGGCAAACGCACCGATTGCCGCGGCAACCAGCATCCAAGAAACGATCATTCCCATGTGATATTCCCCCAAAATATGCAATTATGCGTTTGGCAGCGCCGCGTAAAGCTGCTTTAATACATCATCCAGCTTCATGGCGTGGCTGGCTTTTGCCAGCACAACATCGCCGGGGCGGACGTTCTGCCGTAGATATTCTACTACTTCCTCCGCCGCTTGGCAATGGATGGTTTGCAGCCCTTTCTGCCGGGCTGCTTCGGCCATGGCTGCGCTCAACGGGCCGTAAGCCACCAGCAGGTCGGCGGCATCGGCAGCCCATTTGCCGGTCTGGCGGTGGCCGGGTTCACTGGCAGCGCCAAGTTCCAGCATATCGCCCAGCACGGCAATGCGGCGGCCGCCGGGGCCGGGCTGGCGGTCATGCAGAATCTGCAAGGCTGCTTTCATGCTGTCCGGGCTGGCGTTATAGCAATCCTCAATAAAGGTCACACCGCCGTGCTGCACAATGTTCTGGCGCATACCGGTGGTCTGATAGCTGGCCAGCGCACGGGCGGCGCGGGCACGCTCCAGCCCCAAGCGGGTGGCTGCAGTGTAAGCAGCAAGGGCATCATACACGGTATGAACGCCTGCCGTGGGGATGGTTACACTGAACTCATAGGTTTCACCGTCCACGTTATCCACCAGGGTAAAGCCGGTACCCTCCCCTACGATATGAATATTGATGGCGCGCACATCGGCGGAGCTGGAGCGGATGCCGAACCACACCGGGCGCAGGCGGCCGGGGATCTGTGCGGTGGGCAGCAGGTCATCGTCCGCGTTCAGCACCAGCGGGGCGCCGTCCGGCAGGCCCTGGCAGATTTCCATCTTTGCCTTCAATATATTCTCCCGTGTGCCCAGATTTTCCAGGTGGGAAACGCCGATCATCGTAATGATACCGGCAGACGGCCGCGCTGCGCGCACCAGGCGGGCAATCTCGCCCAGGTGGCTCATGCCCATTTCCACCACAGCATACTGGGTGGTATCTTCCAGGCGGAACAGCGTGTTGGGCAGGCCAATCTCATTGTTCTGGTTGCCCTCTGTTTTTAAGGTATTGCCAAAGGCGGAAAGAACCGCATAGCAGAACTCTTTGGTGGTGGTTTTGCCCACGCTGCCGGTCACACCGATCATCAGCGGGCTGAACAGCGTGCGGTAGTTGGATGCCATACGGATCATGGCAAGGTAGCTGGATTCACAGATGACAAGGTGATCCTCCGGCACGCCCTCCACGGGATGGTTGGCGATCACATACTCGGCCCCGGCCTGGTACGCCTTGGCGGCATAGTCGTGGCCGTCCACACGCTCGCCGGGGAAGCAGACAAAAATGCAGCCCGGCTGCACCTTGCGGGAGTCCGTTACAACGGCGGTGATGGGCACCGGGCGGGCCAGTGCCAGCCCGGCCAGAAGTTCGTTCGCGTTCATGGGTTTCATGGGAACACGCTCCTTTTGGTTGGTTTAGTTGCGGCATGTTTCAGTTTGCTGTGGGGTCCCCCTGCCGTGGCCGGGGTTATTGCTGCTCGGCATCGCTGCCGGTATCATCCTGGGTCGTGCTATCCTGATCGTTTTCACCGGCGGCGTCCTGGGGCGTATCGTCCTGGGCGGCATCGTCCTGCGGGGTATCTGCATCCTGCTGGGCATCGCTGCTGCCGTCGGGTTCCGTGGTCAGGGTAACGACTGTGCCGTAGGGCACCACACTCCCAACCTCAATATCCTGGCTGACAACATGGTCCGATGCACTGCCCGAAATTGCCACATTGACGCCGGAAGCCTTGAGCATCTGTGCGGCAAAGGTTCCGGTTTTGCCGGTGGCATCCGGCACGGTGGTGGTGGCGTCGGTGGTGGACTGGGTATACAGGTAAACCGTGGAGCCTGCGGGCACCACGGTGCCGCCTGCGGGGTACTGATACACAACATCGCCGTCGCTGGTATCCACAAACCGGTGGGAAAGCCCGGCGGCGTTCATCTTGACCTGGGCGGAAGTCCAGCGGGTGCCAATGGCATTTGGCACTTCCACACTGCCGTTGCTATCATAAGAAGCATCCCGTTCAATGCCAAGATACGGCGCGATCTGGCTGATGATGTTGCCGGTAACGGGGGCCACAATCTGGGAAGCGTAGTCAAAGATCCAGCGCGGGTCATCCATCATGACCAGCACCAGAATTTCCGGGTCGTCCGCCGGAAGGATGGCGGCAAAGCTGATGGCCTTGCGGTAGTCGCCGTCCGGGCGGTACTTGTAAGCGCCTTTCCAGTCCAGCTGTTCTGCCGTACCGGATTTGCCGCCGATGCGGTAACCCGCCACATAAGCGCTGGCACAACCGTGATAGTCCAGGTCATTGCTGGTACCGGTGTGACCCACGTTGTTTTCCATCATGGCGCGGATCTGCTCACTGACTTCCTCGCTGACGACCTGGCGCTTAATGTCGGTTTCAGCCTGCCATACCACGTTGCCGGTGTCGTCCGTCATATTATCCACCACATAGGGGGTCATCAGGTAGCCGCCATTCACGGTGGAAGCCACGGCGGCTGCCATCTGGATCAGGGTCAGCTTTTGGGACTGGCCGAACGCGGTGGAGTACAGGTCCGTTTCCACCTGCTCCATCTCCTGCTGGGTTTTGGAGATGCCCTTTGCCTCATACGGCAGGTCAATGCCAGTGGTCTGGGTCAGGCCAAACGCCTGGTAGTAGTTATAAAAGAATTCGGCGCTCATTTTTTCCGCCACCTGGATAAAGTACAGGTTGCAGCTGTGGTTCAGCGCCCCGGCCATATCCAGCCAGCCGTGAGTGTTGCCCTCGGCGCAGCGGTAGCTGTGTTCCCACTCGGTATTGGGGAATACTGTCAGGTCGCCGCCGCAGTAAAACTGCTGGTCCGCCCCCATCAGGCCGGAATCCAGCGCCGCAGCGGCCGTCATGAGCTTAAAGACTGAGCCGGGGTAATACAATTCCGTCACGGCTTTGTTCTTCCACTCGGCCTCACGGATCATGCCCTGCAGCTGGCTTTTTTCGCTGGGAACGTCGATTTCGTTGCCTTCTTCGTCGATGCTTTTTGTTCCGTTGGGGTTCACAACGCCGTCCGCAATGATATCAGCTACGGCGTCCTGCCCCAAACGGCTTTGCAGGACGGAAATATCGTCCTCCGTCAGCGCCGTTCCGGCATTATCCAGGATAGCCTGCAATTTGGGTTCGGTGATATTATACGGATCGTTGGGGTCAAACTGCGGCGCCGTTGCCATACCCAGCACCGCGCCGGTGTTCACATTCATCACAATGGCGCTGGCACGGTTCTGCACATCATAGTCATCAATCGCGTTGGAAAGCTCGGTTTCCAGCACGGTCTGGATGGTATCGTCAATGGTCAGGTTCAGGTTATAGCCGTTGATAGCCGCGTGGGTATCGCTTTCCTCGTTAGCCAGTTCATAGCCCCATGCGTTCTCGCTGCTGATGCTGCGCCCCGGTGTACCGACCAGTTTCTCATCATACGATTTTTCCAGGCCGTACATGCCGTTGCCGCTGTCATCACAAAAGCCCAAGACCGAGGAAAGGTACATTCCGTTAGGGTATTCCCGCGTGGAGGAGGATTCCTTGTACATGGAAAGCACCGTTTCGTACTTGGCATCCGGATCCCCCTCCGCCTTGCCGTTGGTAATGCGTTTGGTGTTGGCATAGTCAATAATGGATTGCGCCGTTACCATATCAATGCCCTTGGCAATCACGCGGTACTGGCTGTTCGTTTTGCTCAGCTGCTCCTGAATTTTTTCCGCGCTGACGCTTCCGTTCAGCAATTCGCTGATTTTCTGGCTGGCTTCCGCCACATAATTCTGGTTGCACTTGGACGGGTTGGCAATAATGTTCCACACCACACTGCTTTTGGCCAGCAGTTTGCCGTTAGCGGAATAAATAGAGCCGCGCGTGGCGGGGATCTGGGTATCGGAAAGCTGCTGTTCCGCCGCCTGAACACGGTACTGCTCAGCATCCCGGATCTGCAGGGTATACAGCTTATAAATCAGAACGCCGCACCCCGCAGCGATAAAGCCGATCACCAGCAGCAAAACCATGATGCGTCCGTTCAGCGTAAGCGCATGATTCTGCCCTGGCTCCAGGCTGCGGCGGTTGTGATGACGCGTGGATTGATTCTTGTTGTCGGGTTGCTTTGGCATAGGTTCATTCCTTTACAGAAAAGGCTGTTTGCACGAATACGCGCCCGCCCATGATGGCAAAAAAAGCGTGCTCCTGTTGGGATGCACGCTTTGGCGCAATGTAAGGGCAGCACCGCATGATTCCCACCTGACGGCTTGGGCACCCAAAGTTATGCGGTATTGCCTTGACCGGATCGCTTACGGGTCAAAACTGCCAAGCAGACTGAGCGCTGCGGTTTTGATACCGGCAAAAAACTTGTCTGCTGTGCCGGCTGCGCGTTCGATCACGCTTTCATCCTCCAGCCGGACATACGTCACCTGGCTGGGGTCCATTTTAACCAGCCCCAGCCGATCCTCCGCTTCCTGCTGGACGCTGGTGCTGTTGGTGATCTGATCCATGGTGGTGGACAGATAGTCGTTATAGCTCTGGGCATTGGTCAGTTCCGACTTGGCGTCATCAATTTCGCCGGAAAGCTGTGTGATGCGTGCCTGGCTGGCGACAATGCTGGCAAACAAACCAAAAAAGATGGCAATGACCAGCACCGTGCCCGCCGTGCGGGCAAACTGGCGTGCCTTGCTCAGGCCGTAGCGTCCGCCCTTGACAACGCGCACCCGCGGTGTGCGGGAGGAACCGGAATGATTGTTGGTTGAAATTTCTGCTGCTGTGGAAGCCATGGGCGCCGCCCCCTTTCTCGTATCGTAAAATTTCGGCTTTCCTTAAGCTGTGCGGCATGGTCACAAGCGCCATGCCGCGCTGCCAATGTTCCCTCCTGGCACGCTTATAATTTTTCCAGTACGCGCAGCTTGGCGGAACGGCTGCGGCGGTTTTCTTCCAACTCACCAGCGTCCGCTTCAATCGGCTTGCGGGTAATCAGTTTAGCTTTGGGCATCCCGCCGCAGGTGCAAATAGGCTGCTCCGGCGGGCAGGTGCAGCGCTGGGCCCAGCGGCGGAACTTCTGTTTTACCAGCCGGTCCTCCAGGCTGTGGAACGTGATGATGCAGAACCGCCCGCCGGGGGCCAGGCGGCTGAAAATCGCCTCCATCCCCTCGTTCAGGGCATCCAGTTCCCCATTGACGGCAATCCGCACTGCCTGGAAGCTGCGGCGGGCGGGGTTCTTGTTCTTACGGCGCTCGGCAGGCGGCATAGCGGATGCAATCAGGTCCGCAAACTGCAGGGTCGTCAAAATCGGGGCTTCCTCCCGTGCTTTCACGATTTTACCCGCAATCTGCCAGGCATACGGTTCCTCACCATAATCGCGCAGGATGCGGGTCAATTCCTCACGGTCCAGGGTGTTCACCAAGTCTGCCGCGGTGGGCCCCTGCTGGCTCATGCGCATATCCAGCGGGGCATCCGCGTGATAGGAGAAGCCACGCTCGGCATCGTCCAGCTGGTGGCTGGAAACGCCAAGGTCCAGCAGCGCGCCGTTGATGAAAGGGATCTCCAGTTCATCCAGCACGCGGGCGGTTTCGCGGAAGTTGGCCTGAACCACCTGGGCGGGTAAGCCCTTTAGCCTCGCGGCAGCGGTTGCCACCGCATCCGGGTCCTGATCCAGCGAGATCAGCCGCCCGGTGGTCAGGCGTTTTGCTATTTCCTTTGAGTGGCCTGCCCCGCCGGCCGTTCCGTCCAGATAAATCCCGGCAGGGTCAATGGCCAACCCATCAAGGCATTGGCTGAGCAAAACGGGGATATGACTAAATTCCACGGTGTTCTCCTCTTTCCCCGTTTCACACGGTTTAACATGCAGGGGTACACCCCCGCTCAAAGTGTATCTTAAAAATCAAGGTCTTCCATTGCGGCGGTAAAATCTTCATCGCTTTCCGCCTGGCGGGCTTCCCAATCCTGGGTGTTCCAGATCTCCGCAAAGTTGCGGTTGCCGATCACGCTCACATCGTGGTCCAGGTTGGCGTATTCCCGCAGTTTTGCGGGCAGCTGAATGCGGCCCTGCTTATCCGGTGTTACTTCCACCGCAGAGGAATACAGCATACGGCTGACATTGCGGCCCTTTACCATACCTTTTTCGGCAATGCGCTGGGCCACTTTTTCAAACTCCTCCGGCGGGAACGCGGCAAGGCAATGGTCCAGCCAGCGGGTCACGATAAAGGTTTCGCCCATTCCATCCCGGAACTTTGCGGGGAAATTCAGACGGCCCTTTGCGTCCACTGCGTAGTCATACTGACCCATGAACATTGTCGAACCCGCCCCCTTCCCGGTTGGAACTGTCGCTTTTTTAGCGTTTCAGCGGAATTTCGCGGTTAACAACTCTGTGGAATGTGTGGATAACTCACCACTTTAACCCCAAACTGCCCACTTTTACCCACTGGAACACTTATATAGTACCAAATCGCGGAACAAAAAGCAAGCCCACAGCGCCAAAAAGCGCTGCGGGCCATAAAGTTTTCACAAATGCTGTCTTATTTGTTGTTTGCGGGGCAGGAATCGTGCAGATCTCTTTCACAAAGCCCGCACAGGGGGCCGATTTTACAGATTCGGTTTCTGTGGGCCATGGGGGCCGCGGCTGGCCAGGTTGCGCAGGTTCATGCGGGTATTTTTGATATCCGCCACACTGCGGGCCAGAACTTCCTCCGAGTTTTTGAGGATATTCTCACAATAAGCCGCGGAGGCATTGTTGATCTTTTTCGCCTGTGCCTGTGCGGCGTTCACCAGCTCCACGGCCATCTTCTGTGCGCGCTTGGTGATTTCTTTGTCCGATACCAGTACCCGTGCGCGTTCCTCCGCCTGCTTGATGATGTTATCCGCATCGGTCTGGGCGTTCTTTAAAATCTGCTCGCGGTCTGCCACAATCTTTTTGCTGTCGCGCAGTTCATCGGGCAGGTTATTGCGCACCTCATCCACGATATCGCGGCAGCGGTCCACATCTACCACACGCTTGGCGGCGGCAAACGGCACAGCGGTACCCTCCTCCAGCGTTTCCTCCAGCATATCCAGCAGTTCCTCAACATTCATAGCTGTTCCTCTTTCTCATAGCGGCTTACCAAAATCTTGCCGTACTTATATTGTTTTGCCAAAACAAGCCCCTCAACCTGTTCCGGCAGCTCGGCGTCCAGTTCTGTTTCACACAGCACCACACCGCCAGGGGCCATGTGCGCTGCCAGCTGCGACAGTGCTTTGGCTACCGTGCCGTGGTGGTACGGCGGGTCCAGCAGGGCAAGATCAAACTCTTCCTGCGTGGTGGCCAAAAAGTGGAACGCATCATCCGGGATGACCCGGCTCTGCGCAAACACGCCCGCCGTTTTGCAGTTGGCCAGCACGATCTGGATCGCCTCGCGGGAAGCATCCAGGAAAACACAGCGCTTGGCCCCGCGGGATAATGCCTCAATGCCAAGCTGGCCGCTGCCTGCAAACAAGTCCAGCACGCGCGCGCCGGGCACAGAGAACTGTACGCTGGAGAACATTGCCTCCTTTACGCGGTTAATGGTGGGGCGGGTAACATCCTCCCCCGGTAACGCAGCAAGGTTTTTGCCGCGGGCTGTACCTGCAATCACACGCATCATGTTAGGCCGCCTGCCTTTCATTTGTTATATGGCAGCCACCCATCCCACTGGGAAGCTCAAGCCAGAGCCCTCCTATTCGGGATAAACAGTTGCACCTATACATTATGGATGGTTCAAATCCGCTTGTCAAGGGAGTTTACCGTCATTCATTCTTATTTTACAACCCAGCCTGCAATCCAGCCAGGTTTTCCCCTCTCCTGCCGTTGCCGGCGTTGAGTTTACTGGCGCAGAGCATTATAAATGTTCTCCGCCTTTGCGTGGCTGATGCCCTTGACCTCTTCCAGGTCCGAAATAGACGCCTGCTTGACTGCCGTTACGGTTTTGAAATGTGCCAGCAGTGCCGCGCTGGTCTTGGGGCCAACGCCGGGCAGCTCTGTCAGGGTTGCCGCATAGGACTTTTTGTGCATCATCCGCTTGCGGTAATCGTTGGCATAGCGGTGGGTTTCATCCTGGATATTGGTCACAAAGGTAAAGATATTGCGGTGCCGGTTGATGGCGATTTCCCCGCCCGCATCATCCACAATGGCGCGGGTGCGGTGGTGGTCATCCTTGACCATGCCAAAGGTGGGCACATGTTCCAGTGCCGTGCCGCGCAGTGCCTGTTTAACGGCGCTCACCTGCCCGCGGCCGCCATCGATCAGCAGCAGATCCGGCATGGTGGCAAACTGGTTGGTTTCATTATCCGGCTTTTCGCCGCGCCGGGCCGCCTCGTACTCCGCAGCCCGGCGGGAAAGCGTTTCCGCCATAGAGGCATAGTCGTCCGTGCCGGCAACGGTGCGCATCTTAAAGCGGCGGTAGCCGGCGCGGTAAGGCTTGCCATCCTTGAACACCACCATACCGCACACGCTGGAGCCATCGCCCCAGTTGGAAATATCATAGCTTTCAATCACCCTCGGCGGGGTTTTCAGGCCCAGCACCTGGGCGGCTTCTTCCAGCAGCTTTTCCTCGCGGGTATAGCGGCCGCTCTCGCGCCCCAGGCGCTCCACAGCGTTGGTGTAGGCCATTGTTACCAGCTTGGCCACATCGCCGCGCTGGGGCACATACAGCTCCACCTTGCTGCCGCGTGCTTCGTTCAGCGCCTGGTTCAGCGCTTCGGCGTCCGGCGGCAGGGTATCCACCGCAATGGTTTTGGGGATCGTCTCGCCATCCAGATAATACTGGGGCAGGAATTCCTCCCGCACGGCTTCGATATCGGTCGTATCATGAAAGACGAACTCCCGCTTATCGGTCAGGCGGCCATCCCGGTAGCGCAGCACCGCTGCGCATACCGCGCGGGTGGTGCCCGCCAGCGCGATAACGTCCATCTCTGTCCCGGCATCCATAACCACCTTCTGGCCCGCCGCCACGCGGTCAATGGCCGCGATCTGATCCCGCAGCAGGGCGGCTGTTTCAAAATCCAGCCGGTCAGACGCCGCCTGCATCTTCTCTTTCAGCTGCTTGACGATATTTTTTTTGCCGTACCGGATCATGCGCAGAGCCCCCTGCACGGCCTCATTGTAAGCTTCGCAGGTGATTTTGCCGCCGCACACGGCCATGCACTTGCCGATATGGGCATTCAGGCAGGGGCGGCCCTTGCCGATATCACGCGGGAACTCTTTATTGCAGCGGGGCAGCAAAAAACAGTTCTGGGCCGTTTCCACCATCTCCCGCACCGCAAAAGCCGAGGTGAACGGGCCGATATAATCGGCGTTCTCATCGTCCTTTTGCAGGGCAGCAGAAATACGCGGCCAGGGGCCGTGGGTGATCTTTACATAGCTGTAGCCCTTATCATCTTTGAGCAAGATATTATACTTTGGCGTATGGGCCTTAATCTGGCTGGCTTCCAGCACCAGGGCCTCAAATTCGCTTTGGCAGACGATGACATCGAACGCAAATGCGTGGTTGATCATTTGGGTGACCTTCGCGTCATGGGGCACGCCCTCGCGGAAATACTGTGAAACACGGATGCGCAGGCGCTTGGCTTTGCCAATATAGATGATGGTATCCGTTTTATCGCGGATGATATACACCCCCGGCAGCAGCGGGAGCATACAGGCTTTTTTGTAGAGTTCTTGTTTTGTCATGGTTTTTGAATAAGGGTGGTGAGTGATTTTTTGTCTGCGCGGCATGGCCGCGCAGACAAAAAAAGGCGGGTGACCAGTCACCCGCCGCAAAAACAAAAGATCTGATTATTCAGAGAAGCCGGAGTTGACCAGCTTGACCAGACCATCCACAGCAGCCTGTTCATCGGTGCCGTCAGCAATGATACGGATGGTGGTGCCGCCAACGATGCCAAGGCTCAGAACACCCAGCAGGGACTTAGCGTTGACGCGGCGCTCTTCCTTCTCGACCCAAATGGAAGACTTATACTCGTTTGCCTTCTGGATGAAGAAGGTGGCCGGACGAGCGTGCAGACCTACCTGATTCTCAACGGTAACTTCTTTAACGTACATAATTATTCTCTCCTACTTATATGAAAAGATACGCCCAAGTTCTCTACCGCGGGCTCCTTTCAGGCGGTATTGCACAATCAGTGCCGCCTTGATTGTCTATATTTTATCCCATTTGTTCGACTTTGTACAGTGTAAATTTGCAATTTTGGCAGGATTCCGCATTTGGCACAAATCGCGCCGGGCCCGCTTGTGCAACTTTACTAGTTTATTTTCAACCGGATTGTAGATAGACTACAAAACCTGTACGAAAAACCGACAGAATACCGCAGGTTCAGCCTTAATCCTGGGGCTGATAGCGCATAACAAGCTCTTTGCAGGGCTTGCAGAATGCTACATCCGCCCCCGGCTGGTACATGTTCCGCACGCCATCCGGCAGGTAGCCCATGCGCCGGTAAAGGCCGATGGCCGCCATGTTTACATCCAGCACGGCCAGCCAGGGCCGGGCGTGCTCCGCAAGTTTTTTGCGCGCAAAATCCAGCAGCTTTGTGCCAATGCCGCTGCCGCGGGCGGACTGTGTGACAAACAGGTGGCCGATCTCCCCCGTTTTATGGCAGACACCCACCATGCCGTCCGGCGTATCCGAAGTGGTGTGCAGGTAGAATGCCCAGCCCGCCTTGCGCTCTTCTTCCAGGCGCTGGCGCATGACTTCCGGCGTATATTCTGCAAGGCCTGCTTCGGTGCACACATCCCGGCAGACGGTGCGGCAGCCTTCGGCAAACAGTTTTGCGGCTGCATCCAGCTGGGCATCCGTCTTGATCAGCTGGGCACGCTCGGTACGCTTCCAGCGCGGGATCTGGGTGATCGGGTGGGTGGCGCACCACTGGTCATACAGGTCCGGGCGGCGCTGGCGGGTGCGTTCCCGGCTCTGGCGGCCGCGCCAGGCATCAATTTTATTGTGGTCCCCGGTCAGCAGCACCGGCGGGATGGCCTGGCCCTCCCACACTTCCGGGCGGGTGAACTGGGGGTATTCCAGCAGGCCGTCCCAGTAGCTTTCGTCCTGGTAGCCTTTTTCCTCGGCCAGAACGCCGGGCTGCAGGCGCAGAACACTGTCTGCCACCACCAGGCTGGCCAGCTCGCCGCCGGTCAGCACATAGTCGCCGATAGAGATTTCCTCATCGCCAAAGGTATCGATCACGCGCTGGTCAATGCCCTCATAGTGGCCGCACACCAGCGCAAGGCTTTCATAGCTGGAAAGCCGACGGGCGGTCTCCTCGTTATAGGGCTGCCCGGCGGCGGTCAAAAACACCACATGGGGCTTGGCGCGGCCCTGCTGGGCACACTGGTCCGCCACAGCGCGCAGGCAATCTGCAATGGGCTGAGCATACAGCACCATGCCGCAGCCGCCGCCATAGGGATAATCGTCCGTCTGGCGCTGTTTGTTTTTGGTATAATCCCGGATCTGGTGGCAGTGCGCTTCAAACAGGTTTTTGGCGCGGGCACGGCCCAGGATGCTGGTGCTCAAAAAGCCATCGCACAGTTCCGGGAACAGGGTGACAATATCAATGCGCATCAATTACTCCTCATCGCCGTTGACCGGCTCATCAAACATGCCCGCAATGGGGCGCATTTTTACTGTGCGGGCCGCAATATCCACATCCACCACAAACTCCGGCACGGCAGGGATCCAGTGCTCCTCCCCCGCTGCATCGCGCACAATATAGATATCCTGTACGCCAGGGTGATCCACCTTTGCAACGATGCCAAGGGTGCGGCCATCGTCCGCATGCAGCACAGTACAGCCGATCAGATCATCAATAAAATAGCGGCCCTCCGGCAGTTTGGCATCCGCCTTGGCAAAATAGTAGGTTTTGCCCACCTGGGCGCGGGCGGCATCCATATCCTCCACCCCGGCCAGCTTGACCAGCAGCATATTGCCCTGGGCGCGCACCCCGCGCAGCGCAACTTCGCCGCTGCCGTTTGCGGCAGCGTACAGGCGCTTGAACTTGGCCAGGAACTGTGCGCCGTCGCACAGCGGCAGGGCTTTCATTTCGCCGCGGACACCGTGGGTGGAAACAATTTTGCAGGCGGGCAGATAGTTTTGCATAGGGGGAACCTCCTAGAATAAATCACACAAAAGCGGCGGCAAATAAAAAGCACCCTGCGCGCAAAGCGGCAGAGTGCTGGGTGGCAAAAATCAGCCGATTTCCACCACGACTTTTTCGTTCTGGCGGACGGCGGCGGCACGCATGACAACACGGATTGCCTTGGCAATGCGGCCCTGTTTGCCAATCACGCGGCCCATGTCGCCTTCTGCCACCGTGAGGTGGTACACAACCGTGCCGTCCTCACGCGCGGGGTCAACCGTTACCTGCACCGCGTCCTTATCTTCCACAAGGCCACGGGCAACGGCAATCAGCAGTTCCTGCATGTGGCGTTCCTCCGTTTAATTACAGGATGTTCTCTTTCTTCAGCAGAACACGAACAGTATCGGTAGCCTGAGCGCCGTTGGCCAGCCACTGCTTAGCCTTGTCGGCGTCGATCTTGACAACGCTGGGCTCCTTGGTCGGATCGTAGTAGCCGATCTCTTCGATGAAGCGGCCGTCACGAGCAAAGCGGCTATCAGCAACAACAATGCGGTAGAAAGGAGCTTTCTTGGCGCCGATGCGGCGCAGACGAATCTTAACCATGGTAAATATCCTCCAAAATTTTGTTTTTACGGCCCCGTGGTTTTCCCTCGTGGGCTTGCAATTTATATATCACCCTGGGGCCAGAGAGGCTTACGGGTCATATCAAATTCATAACAGGCTGCTCAGCGCAGGCCTCTCATTCCGCCAAGGCCGCGCATAAAGCCCTTGGGGTTGCGCTTGACCTTTTTCATCATCTTCTGCATGGCTTCAAACTGGCGCAGCAGCTTATTCACGTCCTCAACCGTCTGGCCGCTGCCCGCCGCAATGCGGCGCTTGCGCTTGGGGTTGATGATGGAAGGATGCGCACGTTCTTCCGGCGTCATGGAGTAGATGATGGCTTCAATATGGGGCAGCGCCTTTTCATCGATCTGGTCCATCTGTTCGGAGCTGATCTGGTTGGCGCCGGGCATCATGGCCAGCAGCGCGGACGCACCGCCCATCTTGCGGATCTGGGCGAACTGGGTCAGCATATCATTCATATCGAACTTGTTGGCCATCATTCGCTTGGCGGCTTCTTCAGCTTCCTTGTCATTCTGCAAGGTCTGGGCCTTTTCGATCAGGCTCAGCACATCGCCCATGCCAAGGATCCGGCTGGACATGCGCGCCGGGTAAAACGGCTCCAACGCATCCAGCTTCTCGCCGGTGCCCTGGAAGTAGATCGGCTTGCCGGTAACGGCCAGAACCGAAAGCGCCGCACCGCCGCGGGTGTCGCCGTCCGTCTTGGTCAGGACCACGCCGCTGATGCCAACCTTTTCGTTAAAGGTCTTGGCAACGTTGACGGCTTCCTGACCGGACATGGCATCCACAACCAGCAGGGTCTCATCCACCTCAACAGCCTGCTTGATGCGCACCAGCTCGTCCATCAGCTGGTCGTCAATCTGCAAACGGCCTGCGGTATCAATGATAACGATATCATAGCCGTGGTCTTTGGCGTACTCAACTGCCTGCCTGGCAATCTTTTCCGGCTTTTCGGTGCCCATCTCATAGACGGGAACGCCTGCCTGCTCGCCTACAATGCGCAGCTGGTCAATTGCTGCGGGGCGGTAGATATCACAGGCTACCAGCAGTGGGCGGCGGCCCTGGGCTTTATAATAGCGGCCCAGCTTTGCCGCATGGGTGGTTTTACCGTTACCCTGCAGGCCGCACATCATCATAACGGTCTGGCCCTTATTTTTGATGTGCAGGGTCTGGGGTTCCTCGCCGCCCATCAGCTTGGTCAGTTCCTCGTTGACGATCTTGACAACCTGCTGGGCGGGGGTCAGGCTTTCCATCACTTCCTGGCCCATGGCGCGCTCCGAAACCTGCGCGCAGAAATCCTTTGCGACTTTGTAGTTGACGTCCGCTTCAAGTAGCGCCATGCGGACTTCCCGCATCGCAGCCTTGATATCCGCTTCACTCAGCTTGCCTTTGCCGCGCAGTTTTTTGAAAACGCCGTTCAGACGCTCGCTTAAAGATTCAAATGCCATCGGGCAGTTCCTCCTGCGTATCAAGGCGGTGAATAATGGTCAGCATCTCCTCGGTAGCCCGCTGAACGCGGGTATCCGGTTCAAACAACCCGGTATTGCACACGCGCACCTCGCTGACAAGCTCTTCCAGCCGGGCAAGATCTGCCCGAATGGCTTCGGTCCGGCGGGCAGTGCCCAACTTTTCCTCCATCTCCATCAGGGTCGCTTCGCCATGCTTGATGGCATCCCGTACTCCCTGGCGGGTTATGCCATAATTTTCGGCAATTTCGGCCAGCGAAAGGTCATCGTTATAATATTCTGTCAGAATATTGCGCTGTTTTTCCGTCAGGACCATGCCGTAATAATCCAGCAGGATGGAAAACCCAAGGTCCTTACCTGCTTTGGCTGCCACGGCCGTGCCCCCTTTGTGTTGTCTGTTCCTCTGACTGCTGTAAAGTGTTTTTCTTTACAGCTTTTGAATTATAACACTCTAAAGTCACACTGTCAAGGCCCAAAGGTGCGGTATCCGGCTGTTTTTTGTGTTTTTTTCAGCTTTTTGTGCCCACCCAGCATTTTTGCCGTAAAAACTGCGGCAAAATATGTTTTTTTCATGTACAAAGCCGCGCCGGATATGCTATAATATGTTGTATATTGGGTGAAATTTACAGAACGGGGCGGATTTTACGGACTGCGTGTTCTCCCCTGCCTGATTTTTGCAAGGAGGTCTGCCAGGCTATGGCAATATTGCAGAGCTATTATCAGGACGTGTACCGTTCCCCGGTGGTGCGGCTTTCGGGGTATTCCGGGCGGCACGAACTTGCTTCCAGCATATTGGCATATCTGGATTTTGGCGGCGCTACCGGCACCTGCAAGGACGGCGTGGCCGAAACCATGCTGGCTTTTGCCACCGAGCGCGGCACATTGCAGCCCGGTATGCCGGTGGTGGAAGCCAGTTCCGGCAGTTTTGGCGCCGCCCTTGCGGTAAGCTGCGCCACCACAGGCCACCCCTGCATTCTGGTGGTGCCCAGCTGCCTGCCGCTTTCCCGCAGGCAGCATCTGCAAAACCTGGGGGCGCGCATTGTGGTATGCGGCAGCGGCGGCCGCCGTGCGCTGGAACAGGTTGCCAAAGACACCGCCGCCCGCTATAACGGTTACTTTACCAACTACTTTGCCAATGATGATAACCCCGAATACCACCGCCGCGTGACCGGTCCCCAGATTTTAAAAGCCGCCGGGGATGCGATTGATGCTGTGGTGATCGGCGTAGGCAGCGGCGGCACCATTACCGGCGTGGCGGAATACCTGAAAGCCTGGAACAGCATGATCCGCATTGTGGCCGTGGAGCCCAGCGAATGCGCCGCCATTTCCGGCGGGTTCATTGGCCACCACAGCATTGCGGGCATCGGGCCTGGTTTTGTGCCGGAAAACTATAACCCCTATGTAGTGGATACCGTGCTGACGGTCTCCTCGGCCGATGCCGAGCGCGCCGCACGGGAGGTGCTGTTCTATGACGGCATCCCCGCCTGTTCCAGCGCCGGCGCAACCCTGTGTGCTGCCACCCAGCTGATGGGCACCGGCAAGTGTAACCGCCCTCTGTGCATTTTTGCCGGACGCCGCACTTACGAATGATTCAAATAGACCAGGCCGCACGGCTGCCGCCATTAAAGAATGGCGCAGGTTGTGCGGCCTTTTGCTTGTTCTATGTACGTTGTGAGAGGCTTTGTTGAAAGAGTGGATACTGATAAACCAAAAGAGCGCTGAACCTTAACGATTCAGCGCTCTTTTGGTTGGTGCGGAAGATGGGACTTGAACCCACACGTCATAGACACACGCACCTCAAACGTGCCTGTCTGCCGATTCCAGCACTTCCGCATAAGGCAATGCCTTGGCATTGCAAAAAGTATTTTAGCATACCCGCCGCAAAAAAGCAAGGGCTTTTTGGGCTTTTCTTCAAATTATTAACCACTGTGCCTTCTCGCGCGAAAATTGTTCGTTATACAGCATCTTTTACCCCATTTTCCCGCATTGCAGCAAAAAACTTCAATTTTTTTCAAAATAGGGCTTGCATTTTTGCTCAGGCTCTGATATACTAATCAAGCACTGTTAAGGCAGGCGTACAAATGAATATGGGAGCTTTCCCGAGTGGCCAATGGGGACAGACTGTAAATCTGCTGCTTAATGCTTCGGTGGTTCGAATCCACCAGCTCCCACCAAAAGAGATCCGCAACTGAGGTTGCGGGTCTTTTTTTGTGCTGGAACTGGTAGGGTTCGAACAGGTCGGCCGCCCGAAGGCGGCAAGCAACAGTCCTGCGGACTGTTGCTTAGACCGCGGCTTGGCGAATCCACCAGCTCCCGCCAAAGTGTTGAACGTTAAAACGTATGTTTTATCGTCCAGTTCTTTTTTTATCTGACCGCACTTTTGACCGCATTTATTATAAAACCCATATCAAAGCGCCCCTCTGTTCCTATCACAGAGAGGCGCTTTTCTTCATTTCAATTTTATCAGGTTGCCTCCCGGCGGGCAAAGTAGGAGCCTACTGCGGTGATCTGCTTGGGCAGGTCAGGGCGGTAGAGGGGGGAATCCGGGTAAAAGCTGTTGATCACAACACCATTATCCCCTGCTCGCGCGGTGGAATGAATGTACTCTCCATTGCCAAGATAGAGCGCCACATGGCAGGGGAAATACACTAGATCTCCCACGCGCATATCCGAAACATGGGCCGGATGGATGGGGTAGCCCTCTTTCAGCTCGGAATCCCGCCAGATGGAAATACCGCACAGCAGGTATGCCATGCTGCACAGGCCGGAGCAATCAATGCCCGCCGGGGTTTTGCCGCCCCAGCGGTAGGGCGTGCCAAGGTAGCGCTTGGCTGCCTGGGCAATGGCTGCACGCAGCTTTTCCTGGTCCTGCTCGCAGGGCTGGGTGTACAGTGGGGCCAGCGCGTCCGCACGCAGGTAACCGGTGCGGCCATCCGGCAGCGTTACGGCCTGCCAGCCGTCTTCCGGCTCCCCCTGCACGGCCACGCGGGCGCCCAAGGGCAGGCCAGCAGCCACGCAGGCCCCCTGCACACGGGGTTCCGCCAGCACATCAGCCCAGCGGGCTATGACCACCATCTGCGGCTGAACCAGCCATTCTTCCGCCTTGGGGCCAGTCAGCAAAGCATCCTGTGCTACCCAGCCGGTATAGCCGTAAAAGGTGCGTACCGGTACCATGTGCTGTTCGGCTTCGCCGGTAATTTTCACCGGCATGCCCAGCAAAAGCTCATCCACCAGACGGGATTGCTGCGGGTTCTGCGCCCAGAGGGCCGGGTTTGTGGTAAGCGGCGCTATGGCCACGTTGATTACTGCCTGCATTGTTATTTCCTCACTGTGTTATCTCAGTCCCAGTTTTCGCCCGCGCGGTGGCAGGCAACCATACGGCCATCCCATTCCCGCAGCTCCGGAACCTCGGTGCGGCAGCGCTCCGTTGCGTAAGGGCAGCGGGTATGGAAGCAGCAGCCGGACGGCAGGTTGACCGGGCTGGGCACTTCGCCCATCAGCACACGGCGGTGCTGGTTGCGGCGGTGTGGATCCGCCTGCGGGATGGCATCCATCAAAAAGGCGGTATAGGGGTGCATGGGGCGGCTGTAGAGCTCTTCCTTGGTGGCAACCTCGCACACATGGCCCAGGAACATTACGCAGACGCGGTCCGCAATAAAGTTGATGACAGAAAGATCATGCCCGATGAAGAGATAGGTCAGGCCGTACTGCTTTTGCAGGTCCTTGAGCAGGTTCAACACCTGGCTCTGCACCGAAACATCCAATGCGGAGACCGGTTCATCGCAGACGATCAGGTCCGGCTGCAGCGCAATGGCGCGGGCAATGCCGATGCGCTGGCGCTGGCCGCCGCTGAACTGGTGCGGGTAACGGTTCAAAAACTCTGCCGGTACACCAACAGCCTGCATCAATTCCAGCACGCGGTGGGTGGTTTCGGCTTTGGTTTTGCATACATGATAGGTTTCCAGCGGTTCGGCAATGATATCCCGCACCTTCATGCGCGGGTCAAGGCTGGCATACGGGTCCTGGAAGACCATCTGCATCCGGCGGCGCAGGGGGGCAAATTCCTTATCCTTCATGGCGGTGATGTTCTGCCCCTCAAAGGTCACGCTGCCCCTGGTTGCGGGCAGCATGCGGATCAGGGTGCGTCCCAGGGTGCTTTTGCCGCAGCCGCTCTCCCCCACCAGGGCCAGCGTTTCGCCGCGGTACAGGGTCAGATCCACATTGGTCAGGGCATGGACGGCCTGATCTTTTTTGCTGGTTTCAAAGTTTTTATAAATACCTTTTGCCTGCAAAAGAACTTCGTGTTTTACCTCGCTCATTGATGTTCCTCCTCACAGCGGAAGCAGCGCACCTGATGATCCGGTGCAACGGGATGCAGCTGCGCTTTTTCCGTGCGGCATTGGTCGGTGGCATATTCGCAGCGGTTGTTGAACGGGCAGCCCTGCGACAGGTGCAGCAGGTTGGGCACCACACCGGGGATGGTGTGCAGCCGCTCGGCGTTCTGGCCAATGCGCGGGATGGAATCCAGCAAGCCCTTGGTATAGGGGTGCATGGTATGGTCAAACAGCTCAAAGGTTTCGGCCTGTTCCATGATCTTGCCTGCGTACATGACATACACATAGTCACAGATTTCCGCCACAACGCCCATGTTATGGGTGATGATCAGCACGCTCATGCCGGTTTCGTCCCGCAGCTCCTTCATCAGGCGCAGGATCTGGGCTTCAATTGTCACATCCAGTGCGGTGGTGGGCTCATCGGCAATCAGCAGCTTGGGCTTGCATACCATGGCCATGGCAATCATCACGCGCTGGCGCAGGCCGCCGGAAAGCTCGTGCGGGTAGCAGTCATAGCGCTTTTCCGCTTCGGGGATGCCAACACGCTGGAACATTTCCACCACGCGCTGCTTGGCTTCCGCCTTGCTCATGGTCGGGTTATGCACCAGCAGCGTTTCGCGCACCTGGCGGCCCACCTTGAGCACCGGGTTCAGGCTGGTCATCGGCTCCTGAAAGATCATCGAAATATCATTGCCGCAGATCTTGCGCAGCTCTTTATCCGAAAGTCTGGTCAGGTCCTGATCTTCAAACCGGATGCTGCCGCCCGCCACGCGGCCGGGGTATTTCAGCAGGCCCATAATGGATTTGGCGGTCATGCTTTTGCCGCAGCCGCTCTCCCCCACCAGGCCGATGATCTTGCCCTTGGGAATATCCAGGTCCAGGCCATCCACCGCCGGGGCCACGCCTTTTTCGGTAAAGAAATAGGAGTTCAGGCCGCGGATTTCCAGAACATTATTATTATTTTCCATCTTTTACTTCTCCCCGCCGTTACTGGTTCTTCATGTAGGGGTCCAGCACATCGCGCAGACCGTCACCCAAAAAGTTGAACGCCAGCACCACGATCATAATGGCAATGCAGGGTGCCAGGGCCAGCCAGGGCTGGGTGAACAAAAACTGCTTGGACTGGTTGACCATCAGGCCCCAGGATGCTGCCGGGGGCTGTGCGCCGATGCCCAAAAAGCTCAGCGAGCTTTCAGACAGAATGGCAGAGGGAACATTCAGGGTAAACAGAACGATCAATGAGGGAATGCAGTTGGGCAGGATATGCTTGAGCATGATTTTGCCGTTGCTGACGCCGATCGAACGGGCAGCCTCAACATATTCGCTCTCCTTCAGGCTCAGGGTCTGGCTGCGCACCACGCGGGCCACACTGGCCCAGCTGGTGAGGGAAAGCGCGATAAACAGGTTGACAGTGGACTGGCCCAGGGTGTACATAACCACCATGGCCAGCAGCAGGGACGGGATGGACAGCATGATATCCGCCAGGCGCATGATGACATAATCCACCCAGCCGCCAAAGTAACCGGCCAGCAGGCCAAAGAAGATGCCCACCACCAGCGAGATGATGCTGGGCAGAATACCGATGGTAAGCGAGAGGCGCGAACCATACAGAATACGGGAGAACACATCGCGGCCCAGTTCATCCGTGCCAAACCAGTGGGCAGCGCTGGGGCCCTGCAAACGGCTGATCAGGTCCTGCTCAGCCTCACCATAGGGGGCCAGAACGGGAGCAAAAATAGCTATCAGGATGACAACCAGAATCAGCACAGCCGAAAAGGCGGCCAGCTTGTTCTGGCGGCACATGCGCAGCAGCTGTTCTTTCAGGCCGTCCTCTTCGCCGATCTGGCTTTCCAGTTCCTGCGGCTGGGCATTTTTCAACATTTTGTCTGCCATGGCTTATGCCTCCTTTCTGATGCGCGGGTCCAGCACAGAATACAGCAGGTCCGCAATCAGGTTGCCTGCAATGACCAGCACGGTGGTAAACAGCACGGTCCCCTGCAGCACCGGCATATCACGGTTCTGGATTGCTGTGGTGGCAAGGCGGCCGATGCCGGGAATGGCAAAAATGCTCTCGGTGATAACCGCGCCGGACAGCATGCCGGAAAACTGCAATGCCATCATGGTAATGACCGGCAGCATGGAGTTTTTGAGCGCATGGCCCAGAATAACCGCCTGCTTGCGCAGGCCTTTGGCACGGGCGGTATCAATATAATCCGCCTGCATCACTTCCAGCAGGCTGGAGCGCGTCATACGGGCAATGCTGCCTGCGCTGTTCCAGCCCAGGGCAATGGCGGGCAGAATCATGGAAAGGAAGGTACCATCCAGCGTAAGCGGGAATGCCTTGATTTTGAAAGCAAACAGGTATTGCAGCAGCAGCGCCACCATGAAAATAGGCATGGAAACGCCAGCCAGCGAAACGCCCATGAACAGGTGGTCCACAAGGCTGTTCTGCCTGATGGCTGCTATAATACCGGTGCCAAGGCCCAGCACCCAGGCGAACAGCGCCGCCAGCAGGGCCAGTTCCAGCGTGTAGGGGAACGCCTCTATGATCATATCGGTAACAGCGCGGTTATATTTATAACTGATGCCCAGGTCCCCATGGATCGCCCCGGCCAGATAGTCAAAGAACTGCACGATCACCGGCTTATCCAGCCCCATCACTTCAGTCAGGCGGTCAATGGTGGCCTGGTCCACATGTTCACCCAGCAGCATAGCCGCCGCATTGCCGGGAACAATGCGCAGCATGATGAAGATGAGCAGTACCACGCCGATCAGCACCGGAATGGTGCCCAAAATGCGCTTTATCACGCTTTTCACACGGAGTCACTCCCCTTTTGTCCCTCACAGCCGCTGTTTCCAAGCTGCCAATCGGTTAAAACCACGCTCTGTGCAGGTGAACATCATTTTCCCCGCAGGCGTTGCTTCGGCACAGCGCTTTTATAAAAAGCGCTAAGTTTTCAGGTTCGTGGGCGCACAATGTGCGCCCTTACGGTCCCTGCCAGGCAGCATGCAGTTTTACCTTATGGACAGTCTGTTTGAGCGGCTGTATATTTTTACACTTTTATGCTGTAAAATATACAAGCATTAAAATTATAACATAAAAAATGCAGGCTGCAACCCTGTGGTCGCAGCCTGCATTGCATTATTTGTAACTTTTTTTGTCCAAAAATTACTTCAAGGTAACGTTGATATACTGGGTATCGTTATAACCGGCCCAGTGCGGGGTGAAGGAGGCGATCCGGTCGCCCTTAACAAACAGGTGGGAACGGCTGAACATGGGTACCCATGCAGCGTCCTCTTCCACGATCTGCTTTTCCAGCGCGGCGTACTCGGTCAGGCGTTTGGTGTCGTCCACAATGCCGCGGGCGGCAGCAACACGGCTCATAACGTCGGTGTTAAAGTAGTTCAGGCTGCGCACATTGCTCTTTTCGGGGGTACCGAAGAACGTGTAAATGAAGTTATCCGGGTCGTTATAGTCGGCCGTCCAGGAGCTGACAAAGCTGACCATATCGCCGCTCTTGCGCAGATCCAGCCAGCTGGCGGGGTCATAGCTCTTGATCTCGGCGTTAATCCCGATCTGCTGCAGGTACTGCTGCACGATCTGGATGACCAGCAGAGTGGAATCGCTGCTGGAGTTATCGGCAGCAATCTCCATGGTAAAGCCATCCGCGTAACCGGCTTCGGCCAGCAGGCTCTTGGCCTGTTCGGGGTCGTACTTCAGCCAACCCTCGTTGTCCTCGGTGTAGCCGATCAGGCCTTTGGGGTAAATGCCGTCCACCAGGCTGCCATCGCCGTTATACACGGTATCCAGGATGGTCTGGCGGTCAATGGCCATCTGGATGGCCTTGCGGACCTTGACATCGTTCAGCGGCTCCACATTCTCGTTCAGAGCCATGTAGGTGGTGCCCAGACGGTTGGAGGTTACGATATCATCGGCATACTGGGTCTTGTAGGTAGAGTTGACAACGGCAGCGTCAATGTAATCGCAGTCCAGGATATCCAGCTCACCGTTCTGGAACATCATGCTCATGGTGGAAGAATCCGGCACGATGGAAATTTCCACATGCTGCACGCTGGGCTTTTCGCCCCAGTAGTTGGGGTTGGCATCCAGCACAATGCTGCTGTCGCGGGTCCAGCTGGTGACCACATACGGGCCAGAGCCGATGGTCTTGGAGCAGTCCATACCAAACTGGTCGCCTGCTTCCTCCACGTTCTTCTCGCTCATGATGGAGCAGGAAGCGGTTGCCAGCTCATACAGGAAACCGGCAAACGGATCCGACAGGGTAACGGTAAAGTGGGTGTCATCAATCACCTGAATGCCTTCCAGGTCGGTGGCGGTGCCATCCATCACAGCTTCCGCACCGGCAATGGCAGAGGCATAATCCGTCTGCACGCTGTCCGGCAGGGCCAGCATACGGGTAAAGGTATACTTGACATCGTTGGCGGTCAGCGGGGTGCCGTCAGAGAACGTAACACCGCTGCGCAGGGTGAAATCATAGGTCAGGCCGTCGTCCGAAACGGTGTAGTCTTCCACCAGGCTCTTCTCCAGCTCAGTGGAGCCGTCCGCATTGGTTTTGATCTCAAACAGGCGGTCAAAGATATTCAGCGGCACCATGTAGTCGTTGTTGGTCTTGTGCACATCCATCGTCTGGATATCGGTGTTCATGGCAACGTGCAGCGAACCATCTGCTGCAGCCCCGGTGGAAGCGGCAGCTTCGGTGGAAGATGCCCCGGTATCGGAGGATGTATCAGCGGAGGAAGCCGCTGGGGTGGTGGATGCGGAGCTGCCGCAGGCAGCCAGCATGCTGGCCAGCAGTGCAGTGCTCAGCGCAGCGCAGGCAAATTTTTTCATAATTCTTTCCCTCTCTTAATTGGCGCAGCCATTCTGCCGCGTCCCTGATTGTTTTGGGGCTGAGCCCCCGGCCCCAGGCGGTTAAAACGCACAATGTTACCGCCTGAACCCGCAAAAGTGCAAAAAAGGGCAGCTGTATTGGTAGCTGCCCCTTTGCATCTCATGTTGGTTATAATACCACAAATCCTATCAGATTGCAAGCGCAAATTCTGCTGGCCGTGGTGCCCCAACCCGGAACAGCTTAAACATTGTTCGGGTTGTTTTTCAGGATAACGTCATGGCTACCGCCTTCCACAATGGAGGTGGAAGAAACGACCGTCAGGCGGGCTTTCTGCTGCAGTTCCGGGATGGACAGCGCACCACAGTTGCACATGGTGGAACGCACCTTGTACAGCGTGGTCTGCACGCCATCGGCCAGCGGGCCGGCATACGGAACGTAAGAATCAACGCCCTCCTCAAAGCTCAGCTTCTGGGCACCGCCAAGGTCATAGCGCTGCCAGTTGCGGGCACGGTTGGAACCTTCGCCCCAGTATTCCTTCACATAGTTGCCGCCAACGCGCAGCTTGTTCGTGGGGGATTCATCAAAGCGGGCAAAGTAACGGCCCAGCATAACAAAGTCAGCGCCCATTGCCAATGCCAGGGTGATGTGGTAGTCATGCACAATGCCGCCATCGGAGCAGATGGGGATATAGATGCCGGTCTGCTCATAGTATTCATCGCGGGCTTTGGCAACCTCGATAACGGCGGTTGCCTGGCCGCGGCCAATGCCCTTGGTTTCGCGGGTGATGCAGATGGAGCCGCCGCCAATGCCGATCTTGACAAAGTCTGCACCGGCTTTTGCCAGGAACAGGAAGCCCTCGCGGTCCACCACGTTGCCTGCACCGACCTTTACCTTGTCGCCGTAATGCTCACGGATCCAGGCGATGGTACGGGACTGCCATTCGCTGTAACCTTCGGAAGAGTCGATGCAGAGCACATCCACGCCGGCATCCACCAGGGCGGGCACGCGCTCGGCATAGTCGCGGGTATTGATGCCGGCGCCGACAACATAGCTCTTGTTGGCATCCAGCAGCTCATTGGCATGTTCCTTGTGGGAATCATAATCTTTGCGGAAAACCATATACTGCAGGTTGCCCTGCTCGTCTACCAGCGGCAGAGAGTTGATCTTGTTATCCCAGATGATATCGTTGCAGTCATGCAGGCTGGTGTTGGCCGGTGCGGTAACCAGCTTGTCCAGCGGGGTCATGAACTCAGTCACTTTCAGATCGGTGCTCATGCGGGACAGGCGGTAGTCACGGGATGCCACAATGCCCAGCAGCTTGCCGTGAGGGGTGCCGTCAGCCGTGATGGCAACGGTGGAATGGCCGGTACGGGTTTTCAGGTCCAACACATCAGCCAGGGTAGCCTCCGGCGGCAGGTTGGAATCAGAGGTAACAAAGCCCTTTTTGTAAGCCTTGACACGGCGAACCATATCAGCCTCGGACTGAACGGACTGGGAGCCGTAAATGAAAGAAACGCCGCCCTGCTTGGCAAGGGCAATGGCGAGCTTCTCACCGGAAACGGACTGCATGATAGCCGAAACCATGGGGATGTTCATGGTCAGGGGGCAGGCTTCTTCGCCCTTGCGGTACTTGACCAGCGGGGTTTTGAGGCTGACAGCCGTGGGGATGCACTCCGAAGAGGAATAGCCGGGGACGAGCAGATACTCGCCGAAGGTACGGGACGGTTCACTAAAATAATACGCCATTTCGCAATTCTCCTTTACCCTTTTCGTTGCCTGATTTGCTTATTGGTTATTGTACCACATTCGCGTACAATATGCAAAATTTGTTGTATTAAATCTTTTTTTGGCCTTTTGGGCAAAAGTTGTATAAACTGCACCATGGCCAGGCACAAGAGTATGACTAATCAAAACATTTTGCACATCGGCACCCGTCCGCCGTTTGGAACGGGCTCCAAACGCATTCCGGCATGCCGCACATGTGATGCTCTTTTCCCCGCTCATTCCTCAAAGTTCAGGGTAATATCCCCCAGCGCGGCATCCAGAATCACAGCGTTGGCTGCTTTGCTGTTGGCGCTGTAAGGGCTTGCCTGCTTGGCGCCGCTTACCGTAATGCTGCCCAGGCCGCATGCAGCCTGCACGCTGTAACCGTCTGCCTTTTCCCCCAGGGTCAGGGCAATATTGCCCAGCTGGTCGGTTACCTGCACCTGGCTGGCCCCCACCAGGCGGCTGATCGTCACATCGCCCTGGGCGTTTTCAATCGTCACGCGCTCTGCCTGCACGGTGCCAAGCTCTGCACTGCCCAGGGCAAGCGTTGCATCCAGCTGCCCGGTTTGCAGCTCATCCGCATACAGGCTGCCGAGGGCAAGGTCTGCCTGTATGCTTTTGGCTTTCAGTGTACCAAGGTCGGCGCTGCCCAGGTTCAGATTCAGCTCTATCTGTTCCAGTTCTATCTCCGGCAGGGCGATGCTCAGCGTGGGCGTGGGGTCACTGCCGGAAATATAGTCTTTGGGTATTTTGTACCGCACACTAAAGCCGCTCTCGTCCACGGTACGCTCCAGCCAGTCGGAATAGAAATTTTCAAACCGGAGTGTTATCTCATCCGCTGCATTGCTGCGCACAAAAGCAACCTCACCGCAGTCCAGGTCCAATACCATCGTTTGGACCTGCTTTGCATCCAGCGTCATCGTGCTGCTTTCCAACCGGTTGGTGCTTTCGCTTTTTGCACTTTCCTTTGTGATGGCTGTTTCGGTATTTTCATCCGTGCTTTCATCCATATTTTCGGTTGTTCCCCCGGTGGTTTCCTGCGGGGGAACCTCCTCTGCCGTTGCGCTCTCTGCAATGCTATACTGATATTTTGTCACAATTATGAAAGAGCCGTTGAACACCAGCAGCACAACAATCAAAATTGCAAGGATAGCCAGCACAATCCACACCGGACTTTTTCTGCGTCTACTGCCCTGTTCTGGCATGCTGTTATCCGGCATCGGCGTGCCGGACTGTGCCCCGGTACCCTCCCATATCTTTTCCGCCACATTCTGGGGGCTGCCCAGTTCCTGGATGGTCTGGGCCTCTTTTTCGGGGCCTGCAGCATCAAAGTATTCTTCGTAATAATCCAGGGCATCCCGGCGTTCGGCTTCCGGCATTGCGGCCAGCAGAGCTGCCAGCTGCTGCATATATTCCTGCCTTGTCATTTTGCATCCTCCCCAAAAATATGGTCAATGTTGGCGGCGTAAACTTTCCACTCTGCCTTGTAGCCTGCCAGCTGCTGCCGCCCCAGCGGGGTAATTTTGTAATAGCGGCGGTTGCGGCCATTGAACGGTTCATCGTAAATGGTCAGGCAGCCATCCCTTTGCAGCCGCCGCAGCACCGGGTACAGTGTCGATTCGCTCAATTCCAGCGCCTGCTTGATCTCCTGGGTGATCTTGTAGCCATAAGTACCTTCTTCCTCGCGCGATACGACCGCCAGCACCACGGCATCCAGCAGCGCCGCGCCTGTGGTAAAGCTCATTCGGGGGCCCCCTTCCCTGTTGTATTAGCCCGGCAGTGCCGCTGCGTGTGGCGGCGGCTCTGCCGGTATTATTTTGTTCTATATATTATATATCATATAATATTATGTCAGTCAATATATTTTATCTGGTTCTTTCCCACTACTTCAAAAATGGCAGCAAAAATGCCGCAGGCACACAGCCTGCGGCATAAAAGTGATGCTTATTCTGTTTTAGCTTACCTGATGCTGCTCGATCCAATCCGCCACCGCGCGAGAAAGCTCGGTCAGGCTGCCCTTGGTAAAGGGGGCTTTCATTCCGGCGCTTTCGGCCAGCTCGGTATAGGTTGCCATACCGGCCAGGTTGGTCAGCTTCATATAGCGCTGCCAGGCGTCCTTGTGGTCCTTCAGGCTGGCCACAAAGAACTGCAGGGCAATGGCGGTTGCCAGGCAGTAATCAATATAGTAGAACGGACATTCAAAGATATGCAGCTGGCGCTGCCAGCCTGCGCCGCGGCCATAGAACGGCAGGTCGCCGAACTTGTTCCAGGGGCGGTATTTCTTTTCCAGCTCCAGCCAGACGGCATTGCGTTCATCCGGCGTAAGATCTGGCTGCTGATACATAATGTGCTGGAATTCATCCACCATGCAGCCGTATGGCAGGAAGATAAAGCTGTCCTCGGCGTGCAGCAGCTCGTATTTATCCGTATCCTCCTTAAAGAAAAGGTGATGCCACGGGGCGGTCAGGAACTCCATGCTCATGGAGTGGATCTCGGCGCTCTCCATACCGGGGCACTGGATATCTTCGGGGATGTTCTTGGGGCTGCGGGCAGCCAGGTAGCCTTCCAGCGCATGCCCTGCTTCATGGGTCAGCACATCCACATCCCCCGCCGTGCCGTTCCAGTTGGCAAAGATGAAGGGTGTCTTGTAATCGGGCAGCATTTCCTCATAACCGCCGCTCATTTTGCCGGGGCGGCTGAGAACGTCGAACATCTCGTTATCCTGCATGAAGTCGATGAACTCTGCCGTTTCGGGGCTGAGCTCATGGTACATCTTGCGGGCACCGGCCATCAGCTCGTCATAGCTGCCGTGCGGCACGGGGTTGCCGTCCGCAAAGCTGATGGTGCTGTCCCAGAACATGGGGTTCTCAATGCCGGTGCGCTTGTTGCGCAGAGCCAGAGCCTTCTGGATCATGGGCACCACCTGCTCCACCACTTCCTGGCGGAACGCGGCAACCTCCGCCGGGCCGTAACCGATGCGGTTCATGCGGATATAGCTCAGCTCGCTGTAATCGTTGTAGCCCAGGATGCGTGCCTGCTCGTTGCGATTCTTGACCATCTTATCATAGATCTCGTCAAACTCGGCGCGGTGGGCGTCAAAGTAAACGGCTTCCGCCTCGTAAGCCTTACGGCGCATGGCGGGGTCAGTGCTCTGCTTATACAGCGTCAGCTGCGGGATGGTCAGCTGTTTGCCGTCCAGCTCCGCCATTGCACCGCCGTACAATTTCTGGTAAGCACTGGTCAGGGCATTTTCCTCTTTCTGCAGTTCGATCACCCGGTCGTCCATGCTCAGCACCAGGTTGCGCAGGCTGGGCAGAATGCGGGTACCGAACGCTTCTTCCAGCGCTTTGGCGTGCGGGTTGGAAAGAATCGCCTCCGCAACATTGCGTGCTGCGTTGCTGACCGCCGGGCCGGTTGCATCAAACCATTCCTGTTCCCCGCTCCAATATTCATCGCGGGTATCCTGGGTATAATGGATGGATGCCAGGCAGGATGCCGTGTGGTAATGGGCCATCATGGTGTTTTCTTCGCGGTAAAGCTGTACCAGTTCTTCGCCGCTCTGGGCAGCGGCCATCTTTTTGGCATACTCTTCGCACTGGGCCAGAACCTTATCCAGGTCCGGGCGTTCGTACTTCATTTCTGAAAATTTCATAGCGATTCCTTTCTATTGTACATCCATTTTAGGGATACCGGAAATTCAAAAAGTCCGCCACGTTGCAAAAACAGGCCATTTTTTTGCTTTTTTCGGCTTTCCCAACGGATAAGTATTTTTCCGTGCAGGCACGGGCATTTGGCGCTAAACCTTGTTATGCCTTGTTATGTTATCAATAATATCATAGCACACCAACAGGTATTTGGGTAGCCCCCTGTGCGGCGGGCAAAATGCACTTGCGGGTTTGCGGCAAATAGGCTACAATGGCAGTGAGCAAACACTGCGGCTTTTGCCGCCACAAAGGAGCAAACGACCATGACGTATAACGAAGTACTTACTGCAGCGCGTGGCCAGATGGGGCCCTGCAAAGCGTGCCCGGTGTGTGATGGGCGTGCCTGCCGCAACACGGTGCCGGGTCCCGGTGCCAAGGGCGTGGGTGATGTTGCCATCCGCAATTACAGCGCATGGCAGAACGTGCGGGTGAACATGGACACCATTTGCGAATCGGGTGAGCCGGACACCACGCTGGAAATGTTCGGCCACAGTTACCGCATCCCGGTTTTTGCCGGGCCGGTGGGTGCCATGCAGCTGCATTACGGCACCAAGTACACCGACCTGGAGTACAATGATATTCTGGTTCCCGCCTGCCACGATGCTGGAATCCTGGCTTTCACCGGTGACGGCACCAATCCCGCGGTTATGGTGGGTGCCTGCAAGGCGGTAAAAGCCAATGCCGGGTTTGGCATTCCAACCGTAAAGCCTTGGGATGCCGGGACGATTGCAGAAAAGATGGCCCTGGTGCGTGCCACCGGCGCGTTTGCCGTTGCCATGGACATTGACGCCGCCGGTCTGCCGTTTTTGAAGAACCTGAACCCGCCCGCCGGCAGCAAAACGGTAGAGGAGCTGCGCGGCATTATTGCGGATGCCAAGGTTCCGTTCATCATCAAGGGCGTCATGACGGCACGCGGCGCGCAGAAAGCGGTGGAAGCCGGTGCTTCGGCGATCGTGATTTCCAACCACGGCGGGCGCGTTCTGGACCAGGTGCCCGCCACAGCAGAAGTTCTGCCGGAAATTGCGGAGGCCGTCAATGGCCGCTGCAAGATTCTGGTGGATGGCGGCATCCGCACGGGTGTGGATGTATTTAAGGCGTTGGCCCTTGGCGCAGACGCCGTATTGATTGCCCGCCCCTTTGTGAACGTCATTTACGGTGCCGGTGCCGAGGGTGTTCAGGTGTATGTGGACAAGCTGGCCGGTGAGCTGGCCGACACCATGAGTATGTGCGGTGCACATTCCCTGGCCGAGATCACCCGCAACATGGTGAGAGTGTGATTTTTTACGAGGGTTTGTGTTCCTTCTTTGAAAAGAAGGAACCGAAGAAACTTTAATCTCGTATTACATACAAAATAAGATCAAGGCCCATTGCACAGGATTTTGGGATGCAGCGGGCCTTGGTTTTTTTAGATGATATTTTTTATTGCTCTGTAGGGAACGGTCTTGACCGTTCCCTACAAATTGGGCAGGGTTTCTGCCCTCTTTTCATACTATACAAATACAAAACCAAAATTACCGCCCGCCTGACGGAATGTCATATTCCAAACAGACGGGCGGTTATCTAAGGCAATACCGCATAATTCTAAGTGCCGATACGGCGAGCGAGGTGCGGCAG
>ERZ791805.199-NODE-199-length-36193-cov-5.621479_pt1 | contig 36193 bp, 24 predicted proteins | sample MGYA00510306_ERZ791805 | MGnify/ENA primary metagenome ERZ791805 (study PRJEB30046, sample SAMN00791990) | human gut metagenome | study: EMG produced TPA metagenomics assembly of the A metagenome-wide association study of gut microbiota in type 2... | reverse complement strand
TGTTTCATAACCGAAACTTTAATTACTTTCCTAATGCGTTTTTAATAATTGCGGCCTATATTTCGTGGTAGAAAAAGGCTCCGGGCTCCGCACCGATGGGATGCGGGCGCCTGTGTCCGACATTTTGCCGGCACCTTTCCATGTATGTTAGCTTGGAACTTAAAGGAGGCAAAATCCTATGAAAAAAATGCGCAAGACGTTGAGTCTGATACTGGCCCTCGTGCTGGCATTCAGCCTCGCTGCAGTCCCGGCTTTCGCGGCAGACACGGAAGCGGAGAGCAGCACATCCGACACGGCCTATGGCCAGCTGCACAACGGTCTGCTCAGCGAGATCCTGAGCCGGATCGGCATCGCCAACGACGATAACTTTATCCACGGCATCGTCGGCGTGAACATCAAAGATCTGGTCGACCATATTGGCAGCGACAGCAATTTCACCCACGGCATCGTGCGCGTGACGGTCGGCGATCTGTTCAAGAACATCGCCAGCAACAGTAATTACACGCACGGCATCGTGACCGTGGTCGATAACCGCATCAATATCAACTTCGGCCTTGCTTTCCAAAATGCGCAGCAGCAGGACGCGAGCGGTGAGACCGCCCGCACGTTCCTGACCGATCTGCTCACGGATGCCGGCATGACCCAGATCCAGAGCAGCGGCATCGTCAATTCCATCGCAGCCGGCACGCTCAGCGATGATCAGGCGTCTGCCATGGTCGATCAGCTTGCTGCGACCGGAAAGGTGAGCCTGACGGACATCACGACCCTGCTCGGCAGCCTGACGGACAGCGGCCTCCTTGATGTCGGTACGGCGGCGCAATTGTTCCGCAATGCGGCAGTGACCGTTGCGGCGGCGCTTGGCATCCAGCCGCTGCAGGGAAAGGGCAACGTGTCCGCACTCTCGCACATTTTGGACAGCATTCACATTGTGGACGGGGATAACTTCATCCACGGTATCGTGAGCGTGAACATCAACGACCTCGTTGATCACATCGTCAGCAACAGCAACTTTATCCACGGCATCGTCGGCGTCAAGACCGGCGATCTGTTTGATAACATCGCCAGCGGCTGCAACTATACGCATGGCATCGTGACGGTCAGCGGCAACGTCATCAACATCAACTTCGGCGCAGCCATTACGGACGCCAAGGCGGATAACCTGGATGGTGAGAATGCGCGCACGATCCTGACGAACATCTGCAAGGCCGCCGGTATCCCGGATGACCAGACGAACGTGATCGTCTCCGGTATCGCGCAGCAGAGCCTGTCCGCGGACGATGCGCAGACCTTTACTACGCAGCTTGCCAAGACCGGCGCGCTGGATCTGACCGGTATGGCATCCGTGATCTGTGCGCTTGACAGCGACCAGACCATCCGTGACGGTACTGCGGTGGAACTCATGAAATCCGCTGCCGCCACGCTGGCAGTCGATCAGGATGCGGCCGACACGGTGACGACTTCCCTCACGGATAACGATACGGTGCTCTCGCACATTCTTGACCAGCTCCGTATCGTCAACGGGGATAACTTTATTCACGGTATTGTTGGCGTGGACGTGGGCGACCTTGTCGACCACATTGCCAGTGACAGCAACTTTATCCACGGCATTGTGAACGTGGATGTGGGCGATCTGTTCAAGGATATCGCCAGTAACAACAACTATATGCACGGCATCATCACCATCACCGGCAACACGGTGAACATCAACTTCGGTCAGGTCGTCGGTGATATTGCCGCCGGCGGCTCGAACAGCGAGGCAGCCCGGCAGGCGTTTGCCGAGATCCTGAAGACTTTCGGCATGACGCAGACCGGCATCAACGCCATCCTGACGGGCATCGCGGGCAGCATCCTCACGAATGATCAGATCGCGCAGCTTCTGTCCCAGCTCATCTCCTCGACGAACATGAACCTGAAGAACGTCGTGACGATCATCTGCGCGCTCTATAACAGCCGCACCATCACGCTCCAGCAGGCTATGACACTGCTGGAAAAGTACATCTCCCAGATGGCGAACAATCAGGGCGGCTCCGGTAACCAGGGTGGTTCCGGTAGCCAGGGCGGTTCCGGCACGGAGCCCGAACCGACGCAGTCCACGGGTCTGCTGGATACCGCCAGCCACAACGCGTATGTTTCCGGCTGCACTACAACTACCTTCGCGCCGACCGGCACACTCACGCGCGCCGAGGCGGCTCAGATGCTCTACGAGCTCATGACCGAGCAGGCGCACAAGCAGTATGACTGCAGCGGCAACGGCTTCAGTGATGTTCCGGCCGGCCAGTGGTACACGGCTGCGGTCAGCACGCTGGCCAATGCCGGCGCCATCAATGGCTGCGGCGACGGCACGTTCCAACCGAATCAGGCCATCAGCCGTGCGCAGTTCGTGACCATTCTCGCCGGGATCTATGGTGTGAATGCGTCGGGCGGCATGCCGTTTTCCGATGTCGGCCGCAGCTGGTACTATGATGCGGTCGCCACGGCCTACGCCAACGGCTGGGTCAGCGGCTTCACGGACGGTACGTTCCGCCCGAGCCAGACCATCACACGCGCCGAGGCGGTGTCCATTCTTAACCGCGTGCTCGGCCGCAGCTGTGACCTGACGTTTGTGCAGGCCCATGCGCAGGCGGCATCGCATTTTGCGGATGTCATGCCGGACGCCTGGTACTATGCCGATGTCATCGAGGCATCGGCGGGCCACACCTTTACGGAACTGGCCGGTATTGAGCGCTGGACGGCGCTCGCCTGAGGCAAACAATGCAAAAAAATCCCGGCACGCTATGTGCCGGGATTTTTTGCCCGTTTACCGCAGACCGTGCATGAAACCGTCCATGGCCGTCGCGTGAATGTCGCCGCCGATGACGCGGTTGCGGTAGATAAACAGCTGCGCGAGCACGGTGTCCGTCGAGCCCTCGTAGTTCATCACGCGATAAGTATAGGTCGTGCACGTCTCGCCGGCGTAAGTGGACAGGTCGAAGCCCTGCTGCTTTTGCAGGGTGTTGTAATCGCTGAATACGCCGCTGAACACGCGCGGGATCACGATCTCCTGCATGGTTTCGGTCGCAGGGTCCGCCGCCCAGCCAAGCGCCTGCAGATAGGCGATGCGCCCGTCGGTCGTTGTGACGTTGTAGTGCGCCGAGAGCACGCCGTCATTGCTGCGCCAGATGACGGCCAGCGCCAGCAGCACGGCCAGACCGATGAGCGCAAACACGACGGTTCGTCTTGTCCAGTGAAGGGATTTGATCTTCATAACCACACCTCGGAACAAGCCTATTCAAATTTGCCGCCGGATATGTTATAATGAACCCAAATGCCCGCAAAGGAGGGGGAGCGCGTGATCCGTCTGGACAAATACCTGGCTGATACCGGCGCCGCTTCCCGGCGCGAAGCCAAGGCGTATATCCGTCGCGGCGAGGTAACGGTCGATGGAGTGCCCGCACGCGCGCCTGAGCAGAAGGTCGCGGAAACGGCGGTTGTCTGTCTGCGCGGACAGCCCTTGCGTTATCAGACGTATCATTACTATATGCTTCATAAGCCCGCCGGCATTCTCACCGCGACGGCCGACCGCAGCCAGCCGACGGTGCTCGATCTGTTCCCGCCGGAGCTGCGGCGCTTCGGGCTCGTGCCCGCCGGGCGGCTCGATAAGGACACGACCGGCCTGCTGCTCATCACGGACGATGGCGACTATGTCCACCGCGTCATCACGCCGAAAAAGCACGTTCCGAAGGTCTATTTCGCGCGCACGGACGGCCAGCCCACAAGCGCGGATGTGGATCGTTTTGCGCAGGGTGTCGTCCTTGACGACGGGACGCAGTGCCTGCCCGCCCGGCTCGAGCTTTTGCCGGAGCAGGAGGGCTGCCGCGTCACGGTTTATGAGGGGAAATACCACATGGTCAAGCGGATGTTGGCCGGCTGCGGGACGCCGGTTTTGCAGCTGCACCGGCTGTCGATCGGGGCGCTGACGCTCGATCCCGTGCTGTCCCCGGGCGCTTACCGGGAACTGAGCCCGGAAGAGGCGATGCTTGTTTTTTCGCTGCCAACTTCGTGAAAATTTACAAAAGTTCGGGAAATTATCCGACTATCTCACGAAATTTCGAAAATTATTCACAAAAAACGACCATTTTTCTATTGAAAAATGCACATAAATCGGCTATTATGTAAAGTAGGAAATTGGTAGGTGCTGTGGGAGACTGCGGCGGCCGTTCGTAGGAGGAAAAGATATGTCGAGCAGAATTTTTCAGGGCGTGATCGTTCAGATGAAAGATGCCACCACGCGCTGCATCGGTGTTGTGGACGAGCAGGGGTTTGTCATTGCCTGCAGTGAGCTTTCGATGATCGGCTCGCGTCTGGATGACTTTCAGGCCGCAGTGGGCGAAGTGCAGGAGCAGCTGTTTGCAACGGACACGCGCACGTATAAGATCCTGTCGGCCAGCACGGCGCGCTTCGAGTATGCCGTGTTTGTCGAGGGCAATGATCAGACGGCGCGCAGCATCTGCATTCTCGCGGCCGTCGGCATGACGGAGGCCAGCACAAACTTTGAGGAAAAGCACAACAAAGCCGCTTTCGTCAAAAACATCATTTCGGACAACATTCTCCCCGGCGACGTATATGTGCGCGCCAAGGAGCTGCATTTTACCACCGACGTGCCGCGCGCCGTGCTGCTGGTGCGTCAGGTGAACGTGACAGATATCGCTGTGCTCGAGCTGATCCAGAATATGTTCCCGGACCGGCAGCATGATTTTGTGCTCAGTGTGAGTGAGTCGGACATTGTCGTCATTAAGGAAATGACGCCGGACGAGACCTCGGAGGATATCTGCGCGCTGGCCGAGAGCATTGAGCACGCCGTACACACGGAGCTGCGCGTGCAGACGGTCATTGGCATCGGCACTACGGCCAATCACCTGCGCGAGCTGGCCGACCGTTATAAGGAGGCGCAGGTCGCCATCGAGGTCGGCAAAGTGTTTGAAAACGAGAAGCCGGTCATTCACTACGATAACCTCGGCATCGGCCGCATCATTTATCAGCTGCCGACAACGCTGTGCGAGATGTTCCTGTCCGAAGCGTTCAAAAAAAACCCCATCGAGGCACTCGATGAGGACACGCTCGACACGATCAATCGCTTCTTTGAGAACAACCTCAATGTTTCGGAGACGGCGCGCAAGCTCTACGTCCATCGAAACACTTTGGTATACCGGTTGGAGAAAGTCAAGAAGATTACGGGCCTGGATCTGCGCGAGTTTGAGGACGCGATCCTCTTCAAGGTCGCGGTCATGGTAAAGAAATACCTCGATTCTCAGAACACTGCCAAGTTCTGACCGTGCACCCAGGCGGGCGTAAGCCCAACATATTGGAGGACATCTTATGGTTCAAATGAACGATGTGAAGATGGTCTACGGAAACACGGAGGCTGCGGCCCTCAATGGTATCTCATTTACGATCAATGAGGGCGAGTTCGTGTTTCTGGTCGGACCGTCCGGCTCCGGCAAGACGACGATCATCAAACTGATCACCGGCGAGCTGAGCCCCACATCCGGACAGATCACGGTCAACGGCTTTGACATGCAGGGCATTAAGCGCCGCAAGCTGCCGAAGCTGCGCCGGACACTGGGCGTCATTTTTCAGGATTTCCGCCTGATCGACAAAATGACGGTGTATGAAAATGTTGCGTTTGCCATGCGTGTGGTGGGGGCATCCAATAAGGAGATCCGCCGCCGCGTGCCGCAGGTGCTCGAGCTGGTCGGCCTGGCCGACCGGGAAAAGCGCTTCCCAGCGGAGCTTTCCGGCGGTGAGCAGCAGCGCGTGGCCATCGCCCGCGCGCTCGTGAACAATCCGCGCATGATCATCGCGGACGAGCCGACCGGCAACCTCGACCCGGTGCGCAGCTTGGAACTGATGCTGCTGCTGGAGAAGATCAACGAGCTCGGCACCACGGTCCTCGTGGTGACGCACGAAAAGGAACTGGTCGACGCTTTTTCCAAGCGCGTCATCTCCATCGACGCCGGAAGAGTCATCAGTGACGGATTGGACGGGTACTACGGATATGAAGCTGAATAGATTCAACTACCTGATGGCGCAGGGCGTGAAAAACATCTTCACGCACGGTTTCATGTCCTTCGCGTCGATCACGATCATCATCGCGTGCCTGCTCATCATGGGCAGCTTCTCGCTGCTGACGCTTAACATTGACGCGAACATCGACCGCTTGCAAAACCAGAATGAGGTCATTGCCTACGTCGATGAGACGCTCACGGAGGATGAGGCCCGGGCCATTGAGCCCAAGGTCGCCGCGGTGCCGAATGTTGCCTCGGTCGAGTTCGTCACGCGCGAGCAGGCCATGCAGACGTTCGAGGCCGAGTATGACTCCGACCTCTTTGACAACATTGACGCGTCGGTCTTCCGTCACCGCTATGTCGTGACGCTCGACGACCTGTCACTCATGAAGGACACGCAGACCGCGCTCAAGAACGTGGACGGCATCGCCGATGTCACGGCGCATTTGGACTACGCGGAAAACTTCATCACGTTCCGGAACATTGTGAGCGTGGTCTCCGTCGTTTTGATCGTGATCCTCATTGCGGTGTCCCTGTTTATCATGACCAATACCATCAAGCTGGCCACGTTCGGCCGGCGTGAAGAGATTGCCATCATGAAGATGGTCGGTGCGACGAATGGCTTCATCCGTCTGCCGTTTGTGGTCGAGGGCCTTGTGCTCGGCCTGGTTGGCGGCTTGGTTGCATTCCTGCTCCAGTGGGGACTCTACAGCCTGATTGTCAGCAAGATCATGTCCACCATGGCGGCCGGCATCATCACGGTGCTCCCGTTTGCATCCGTGTCGCTGCCGCTGCTGCTGGTGTTCCTCGGCGTGGGTGTGCTCGTCGGTGTGTTCGGCGGCCTCACGGCCATTCGCAACTATTTGAAAGTCTAAGGAGGAAATCGAATGAAGATGAACCGCAAAGTCGTTCGATCCGTTATTTGCGTGCTGCTGGCGTTGATTTTCGTCATCTCGCTCATGACAGCGCTGATCCCGACCAATGCCAGCGCGGCGTCTCAGTCGGAGATCAACCGGCTCACGCAGCAGCGCAAGGAGCTGCAGGCCAAGCAGAAAGAGCAGCAGAAGACCATCAACAGCCTGCGTTCGAAGAAAGCCAGCGTGGTGGATCAGAAGGCCGCGCTCGATCAGGAAAACGATCTGGCCCAGCAGGAGATCGAGCTCGTCAAGGAGCAGATCACGGCCTATGACCAGCAGATTGAGGACAAGGGCGTTGAGCTTGAGGCCGCCAAGCAGGAGGAAGAGGCCCAGACGGTCCGCTTCCGCAGCTGCGTGCGCCACCTTGAGGAGTACGGCCAGATGTCCTACATCGCCATCCTGCTCGAGGCGACCAGCCTGTCCGACCTCCTTGCCCGCATGGACATGGTCGGCGAGGTCATTGCATATAATAAACAGGTACAGGCCGACATGACGGCCGCCCGCGAAAAGGTCGAGACCGTCAAGGCGGAGCTCGAGGATGCCCGCACTGAACTCCAGGATAAGCAGTCCGAGCTCGAGACCAAGCAGGTCGCGCTGCAGCAGAAGGTGTCCGAGGCCAATGCGCTGCTCGCCGGCCTGGAATCGGATATCAACGCCTATAAGAGCGTCTACGATCAGTATGAGCAGCAGCAGAAGAACGTGCAGTCGCAGATCGACAAGCAGGTCGAGGAGCTGCGCCGCCAGGAGGAAGCAAACAAGAACAACAACCCCGGCTATGACCCGGGCAAAGCCAACGGCTCCACCGGCACCATGATGTGGCCGTGCCCGTCCTGCCACTACATCACATCACCGTTCGGCTGGCGCTACCACCCGATCTATCAGACGCAGAAATACCACTCCGGTGTGGACATCGGCGCGAGCTATGGCGCGACCATCGTCGCAGCCGACGGCGGCACGATCATTACGGCCGGTTCTGTGTCCGGCTACGGCAACTGTGTTGTTATCAACCATGGCAACGGCATCACCACGCTCTACGGCCACATGAGTTCCATTGCGGTGTCTGTCGGCCAGAAGGTTTCCAAGGGCCAGACGATCGGTTATGTCGGCTCGACCGGCAACTCCACCGGCCCGCATCTGCACTGGGAAGTCACGGTCAACGGCGTGCGCCAGAACCCGCTCAACTATGCGAGCTGATTGGACATATTTTGATTGAATGAAACTGCCGGGCGGCCGGAAAATGGCTGCCCGGCTCATCTGCTGCATTGGGGGCTGCCCGGTGCGGGCAGCAATTGGATCCGGAGGGATAGCATGGACGAACACAAGCCACAGGAACAGGCACCGGAAAAAGTGCCGGCCCGCAGAAAAAGCGGCAGAATGCGCGGCTGGAAGGCGAGTATCCTTGCCTGTGTGACCTGCATTCTGGTGACTGCACTGGTCACGTCGATGATCTTTGTCGGCAAATTCGGCGGCAGCAGCAACTATAAGCTCGCGCTGAAGTTTGCACAGGTCAAACAGGTTGTGGACAAAGACTACATCGGAGATGCGGACGATACGGCGATCAGCGACGCCTCGTCGAGCGCGATCATCAGTGCCATCGGCGACAAGTGGAGCTATTACATGACGGCCGAGGAATACAAGGCCTATCAGATGTACTCCAACAACGAGTACGCCGGCATCGGTGTGACCATCCAGCTCGACGATAAGACGAAGGGCTTTCGCATCACGGCCGTGACGAGCGACTCGCCTGCGGCAAAAGCCGGCCTCAAACAGGGGGACATCATCACGGCAATCGACGGAGAAGATGTCACGGGTAAGACACTTTCGGACGTGCAGAGCACCATTCGTGCCAAGCTCAACAAGACGCTCAAACTCACCATTCAGGACGCTGCCGGCAAGAGCCAGACGGTCACGCTCGACTGCACGGTCATCTACACCGACCCCGTGACGTATAAGCTTCTGGATAACGGCGTCGGTTATGTGCAGATCCGTAACTTTGAGACCGGCGGCGGCAGCCGTGCTGTGCAGGCGGTCGATAAGCTGCTTGACCTCGGCGCCAAGTCGCTCGTGTTCGACCTGCGCGATAACCCCGGCGGCCTGCTCTCGGAGCTCATCACGATCCTGGATCACCTGCTGCCGCAGGGGGATCTGTTCGTGAGCGTTGACGGCAACGGGAAAGAGACCGTCACGCAGAGCGACAGCGTCTGCGTTAAGGTGCCGATGGCGGTCATCGTCAACGGCAACACCTACAGTGCGGCGGAGTTTTTTGCAGCTGCGCTGCAGGAGTATGACTGGGCGACCATCGTCGGCCAGAACACGACCGGCAAGGGCCGCAGTCAGACGACCATTGCGCTTCCGGACGGCAGCGCCGTGCACATCTCGAGCCGGAAATATCTCACGCCCAACCGCGTGGACCTGTCCGAGCAGGGCGGCCTTGTGCCGGACGTTGTCGTGGCCCCGGCCGCGGACAGCGATGTCGATGCGCAGCTCGAAGCGGCCATCGCCGCGCTGCGCTGAATCAAATCGTATACACGAAAATTTCAATGATATAAGGAGACGGATTATGGCGATCGACAGCAGATATAAGATGAGTCAGGAGCGTCTGGACACGCTCAAGGAAGAACTGCATTACCTCGAAACGACCCGTGAAAAGGAAGTCGCGGAGCTTATCAAAGAGGCGCGCTCGTTCGGCGACCTGTCGGAGAACAGCGAGTACGACGAGGCCAAGACGGAGCAGGGCAAGCTCTATTCCCGCATTGCTGAGATCACGGACCTGATCGAGAACGCCGAGGTCGTGGAGAAGGTCGAGGTCGCGGCGGACGTCGTGACCATCGGCAGCCGCGTGCGCGTGCTCGATGTCGATGAGGACGTGGAAGAGGAGTACACCATCGTCGGCTCGCAGGAGGCCAACCCCATGGAAGGCTGCATTTCGGATGACAGTCCGTTCGGCTTTGCGCTCAAGGGTCACAAAGTCGGTGAGACCGTCACGGTCGCAGCCCCGGTCGGCGAGCTGCAGTTCAAGATCATTGCCGTCGAAAACGAAGACTGAGGAGCCCATCATGAACGAAGAGAGAAAGAACCAGCAGGCGGCGGCAGAGCCGTCCCTGTCCGAGATCCTTCAGATCCGCCGCGACAAGCTCAAGGCGCTGCAGGATGCCGGACGCGACCCCTTTGTGCAGACGCGCTTCGAGCGCAGTGCCTATTCGGCTGACATCAAGAACGATTTCGAGGCCTATGACGGCAAAACGCTGCAGGCCGCCGGCCGCATCATGTCCAAGCGCGGCATGGGCAAGGCTATTTTCTGTGACATTCAGGATGACCGCGGCCAGATCCAGCTCTACGTCCGCAAGGACGCTGTGACCGAGCAGGAGTTTGCCGATTTCCGCAAGTATGACATCGGCGACATTATCGGCGTGAGCGGCTATGCGTTCAAGACCAAAACGGGGGAGATCTCCATCCATGTGCAGCAGGTCACGCTGCTCAGTAAATCTTTGCGCCCGCTGCCGGAGAAGTTCCACGGCATGACGAATACAGAGCTGCGCTACCGCCAGCGCTACGTGGATCTCATCATGAATCCGGAGAGTAAGCGCAATTTCCAGATCCGCAGCCAGTTCGTGGCCTACCTGCGCCGCTATCTGGACGGCCTGGGCTTCATGGAGGTCGAGACCCCCGTGCTCAGTCCCATCGCCGGCGGCGCGACGGCGCGCCCGTTCATCACGCACCACAACACACTCGATATTGATATGTACATGCGCATCGCGACCGAGCTGCACCTCAAGCGCCTGATCGTCGGCGGCATTGAGCGCGTGTATGAGGTCGGCCGCATTTTCCGCAACGAAGGTATGGACACCAAGCATAACCCGGAGTTCACGACCTGTGAGCTCTATCAGGCCTACACCAACCTCGACGGCATGATGGACATTCTCGAGGGCATTCTCTCCGGTGCGGCCAAGGAGATTCTCGGCACGTATCAGCTCCAGTGGCTGGGCCACGATGTGGATCTTACGCCGAGCTGGCGCCGCGTGACCATGGCCGACGCCGTTAAGGACGTCACGGGGGCCGACTTTATGGCCATCCTCGGCGATGCGGACGCGGCGGTCGCGCTTGCCAAGAGCGTGGGCGTGGACATGGAAAACGTCGCCCACACGTGGGGCAATGCGCTCTATGAGACGTTCGACCAGAAGGTCGAGTCCACGCTCATCCAGCCGACATTCATCACGATGTACCCGGTCGAGGTTAGCCCCCTGGCCAAGCGCAGCCCCGAGCAGCCCGCGCTCACCGAGCGCTATGAGATGTTCATCTGCGGCTGCGAGATGGGCAACGCTTTCTCCGAGCTCAACGACCCCATCGACCAGTACCAGCGCTTTAAGGCGCAGGCTGAAAAGCGTGCGCACGGCGACGAAGAGGCCAATATGATGGACGAGGACTTCGTCATGGCGCTCGAATACGGCATGCCGCCCACCGGCGGCTTGGGCTTCGGCATCGACCGCTGCGCCATGCTGCTGTGCGGTGCCAGCTCCATCCGCGACGTGATCCTGTTCCCGACAATGAAACCTTTGGACTCTGACAAGAAGGTTTCCAAGGAAGTTTCGGCTCCTACGGAGGCTGCTCAGGCGGCTCCCGAAGTCCCCGAAAAAATTGATTTTTCCAATGTTCAGATCGAGCCTCTGTTCCAAGATCAGGTGGATTTTGACACCTTCTCCAAGAGCGATTTCCGTGCCGTGAAGGTTAAGGAATGCGAAGCCGTGAAGAAGTCCAAAAAGCTCTTAAAGTTCGTTTTGGACGACGGAACCGGCACAGATAGGGTCATTTTGAGTGGTATTCACGAATATTATGAGCCGGAAGAACTGGTTGGTAAGACCTGCATTGCAATCACCAATCTGCCTCCGAGAGCGATGATGGGCATTGATTCCTGCGGTATGTTGATCTCCGCCGTGCATCACGAAAACGGCGAGGAAAAGCTCCATTTGCTGATGGTCGATCCTCACATTCCGGCAGGCGCAAAGCTCTATTGATTGCCCCCTGATCGGGCTAAAAAAGCCTCTCGTACACCAATCCGTACACCAATTTACACCAAGGGTGCACCACGGATGCCGAGAAAAATGTGCGATTGAATTTCAGCCTCGCAGAAGTGATTCTGCGGGGCTGTTTTTTTGAAAACTATATATTCAGATATGAGACTCGGTGAGAAATCACCGGGTCTTATTTTTTGCGCTCACTACGCCTACTAAACAGGTGCAGTGGGCGCTTTTTTGTTTTCTGGAACCGGCACAAAAAATTTTTTTGAAAAAGTGTGGGAATCTCGAAAAAAAATTCGGCAAAGAGAAAGTGAGAAGGCGAAAAGCCTTCCGGGAACCTTGAAAATTTCATATACATTCATCAGATACATTCCTTGAGCCAACAGCCAAATGAAGGTACGCCAAGACCCACCTGCCGCTAACGGTATCAGCGGGACAAAAGGTGGAGAGCGACCCCGAAACCATTTTGAAATATCTGGCAGCTACGGATACGGCCACGACAGGCTTAGGGTATAATGATACTTTTCTACGGAACCGGCGGAGTACCCGGCGGGGGTGAGATTCCCATGGACCCGATTCGCTATCGGGCGTCTGATGACTTCCTTTTCTGCATTTTGGGTTCGAGGAAAAATGAAATGCAGCGACGAAAGCCCCAAAAGGTATTTTGAGGCTTTCGTGGATCAGAAATGATTCAAATTCAGAGAAAGGAGGAAACCCCATGGAAAACTGTAAGGTGATCGCCATCACGAATCAGAAGGGCGGCGTCGGCAAAACGACGACCACAGTCAATCTCGGTGTGGGACTTGCAAGCTCCGGGAAACGGGTCCTGCTGGTAGATGCTGATCCGCAGGGCAGCTTAACCGTGAGCCTCGGCATAAAGAACCCAGACGAGCTGGATGTATCGCTGTCTTCCCTTATGCAGTCGGTCATTGATGATGAGCCGCTTGCGGAGGGTGCAATTATCCGGCACCAGGAAGGTGTGGATTTACTTCCCTCGAACATTGAGCTCTCCGGTATGGAAACAGGTCTGTTCAATGTCATGAGCCGTGAGTATGTTCTGAAGAACGCCATCGACGGCATGAGAAGGAGCTACGACTACATTCTGATTGACTGTATGCCCTCTCTGGGTATGATGACGGTCAATGCGCTGGTTGCGGCAGACAGTGTGATTATCCCGTCTCAGCCGAACTTCCTGTCAACCAAAGGTCTTAACCTGCTTCTGCGCTCCATTTCAAAGATCAAGCGGCAGATCAACCCGAGATTAAAGATTGACGGCATTTTGCTGACGATGGTGGATAACCGCACCAACAACGCCAAGGCGATTATTTCCTCGCTTCGTTCTACCGTGGGAGAGAACATCCGCGTGTTTCGTTCCGAGATTCCCTTTTCGGTAAGAGCTGCGGAGTGCAGTCTTTCCGGAGAGAGCATCTTCTCTCACGACAGGAACGGCAAGGTCGCAGCAGCGTATGAGGATCTGACGAAGGAGGTGACAGAGCTTGAAGAGCGTGCAAAAAATCGATCTGGGCCTGACCGGGTACGATGAGCTTTTCATGAATGACGCGGAGCGAAAGGAAAACAAGCTCCCGCGCATTTATGATATTCCCCTCTCGGAGATCGACGATTTTCCCGACCACCCCTTCAAGGTGAAGCTGGACGAGGACATGGATCAGCTTGTCCAGAGCATCAAGGAGCGCGGGATCATAACCCCTGTCACCCTCCGACCAAAGGAGGATGGGCGGTACGAGATTGTGTCGGGGCATCGCAGAAGGAAGGCTTGCGAGCTTGCCGGGTTTGATACCGTGAAAGCCGAGGTGCGGGAGATGACCCGAGACGAGGCCATCATTTTGATGGTGGAATCGAACCTGCAGCGCTCTGTGATATTGCCCAGTGAAAAAGCTTTTTCGTATAAGATGAGGCTTGAAGCCATGAAAAGGCAAGCGGGCAGACCTTCAAAAGAAAATGCGTCGCCAGTGGCGACTAATTTTCTGCAAGGTCGATCTGATGTTGAACTCGGAGAACAGGTTGGCGAAAGCAAGGATCAGGTGCGGCGCTATATCCGCCTCACGGAGCTCATTCCGGAGCTCCTGGATTTGGTTGACGAGGGACGCATTGCGTTTAGACCTGCGGTGGAGCTTTCGTACCTGCAAAAAGAGGAACAAGGTGCGCTGCTGGAGCAAATCGCCTACGCAGATGCCACGCCATCCCTTGCCCAGGCCATTAAGCTGAAGCGATTCTCCCAGGACGGAAAGCTGAACGACGAGGTCATCGAGTCGATTATGAGCGAGGAAAAGCCGAACCAGAGGGAGAAGATCAACATCAAGTACGCCGAGGCCAGAAGGTTTATCCCTGCCAGCATTCCCTACGAAAAAACCGGTGAGTATATTCTGAAAGCGCTGGAATATTATCACCGGTATCAGGAAAGGCAGAAAAGTCGGAATGACGCAAGATAGGTTCTTCGCCAAGGGAGCAGTCTACCCTTTTGACGCTGCGTCAGCGCCGTTCCCCCTCTCACACTCTCCCCCCTCATTTACCGGCAATACCAGCTCAAAAGGAAAATATACAGGCGGCACAATTGAAGAAAACCAAGTGCATTCGTACAATATGAGAAAAAACAGTCATTGGAGGTCATCCCATGAAAAAGAATCTCATGTTGTGCGCGCTCCTGCTTTCTGTATTGCTTTCCGGATGCGCCGCAGAGCCCCTGCAAGGGCAAACGGTGGGAAACACACCGAAAGCTCCAACACCACAGGAAGGAACGCCTGCTTCCTTTGAGCCGGTATCCACAGAACCAAACGCTCCCACAGAAGCCCCGACAGAAGCCGCCGATCCAGCAGCTTGCACTTCAAATGAGGACAAACACGAAAGCGGCCCTGCTATTTCTCCTGAGCCGGTAAGCGCGCCCACAGAATCGAATGCGCCGGCATCGGAAGAAGCCAAGCAGCCACCCGTGCTTCCGGAGAAGCCGGAGAAAACAGAAATCCCCACAGAGGAACCATCCGTTCCTGCGATAACCGAGCCGGAACCGACTCCGAAGCCCGAGCCCACATTTGATATCGAGCACTGGATTTCCTACGCAAAAAGCACGGCGGTGAGCTTGGGACTGACCTTGGAGAACTCGGCAACAGAATGCTGGGACAATCCGATCACCGCAAAGCCGACCTGCATCTACCTGGAGCGAGACATTAACTCACGCCTGAACAGATATGCGAAGGATGGGGAGATAACTGCGGTCTGGATCTGGTACGAATGCGTCGGCACAAGCAGCTACCTGATCTATATCGGGTACGCATAAGCATCAACAAATCAATACACCGAAATGAGCATCGTGGAAGCACGGTGCTTTTTTCATGCCTTGAAGGAGGACAGAACGAATGAAGAAGATTTTCAAAAGAGGAATGTCGGGACTGCTTGCAGTCCTCATGGCATTCACCGTGCTTGCGGGCTTTGGCACGACCACAGCCTTCGCCGCAAGCGAAACAGCGGAGTCCTATATGATTTCCTTCCCCCGTGACGGGGACGCTGCTCAGATTTACTCCGAGGACGCATGGGGACACTCCGCGAAAACCTACATGAACGGCTGGGCAACAGGCTCCAGCAACTACACCACCCTGCACTGTATGGATTCCTTTGACGGGAAGGTATGCTATTGCATCGAGCCCGGCCTCTCCCGAAATGTCGGCGATACCTACCACGGCTTCGGTGAGGATTTCTGGGATAACTATCCCAGCCAGTACAACAACACCATCGAGCCGGACGATATTAAGCTGCTGCTGGGCCGTATCATGCAGTATGGCTATCAGGGCAACCTTTCCACCTCGTGGAGATCGCAGAACGATTCCGATGCGGATAAGCTGGCTCACGCCTTCGCAACTCAGCTACTTGTTTGGGAAACGGTTGTGGGCGAGCGCGATGCGGACTTTGACCATGTGAGCACCGGCGGCTATGACGAGATCCTGTCGCTGGTTTCCCCCAATCATCCGCTGTATAGCCGAATCATGGATTATTACGACAGCATCGAGTACAGCGTACAGAGCCATGCCGTTTGCCCCAGCTTTATGAGCAGAAGTAGCGGCGGCGCAAAGACCATTGAGCTTGCGTGGGACGGCAGTCAGTATGTTGCTGAGCTTACGGATACCAACCGCGTGCTGTCGCAGTTTACCTTCTCCGCCAGTGAGACGGGCTTTCATTTCAGCGTGTCGGGCAATACGCTCACTATCACCACCGATACGGTTCCCAGCGGCAATGTGACGATCTCCGCAACTCGAAGCGCTTCCCGCTGCGGCGTTCTTGTTTGGACGGACTATAAGTACGGCCCCAACGGCGGCGTTCAGGATACCATCACCTATACGGCCTCCGTCAGCGACCCTGTAAGAGCGTTTCTCAAGCTGAAGGTCAGCTATGGCGGCGCTAAAATCATCAAGACCAGCGAGGACAGCAAGGTGGATGGCATTGCCTTCACCATCACCGGCGAGGGCGTCAATCAGAGCGTTACCACCGACCGAAACGGTGAAATTCACATCGACAATCTGATGCCCGGCACCTATACCGTCACTGAGCAGAGCTATGACAAATACGAGCCCCAGGAAAGCCACCGTGTTACCGTGCTTGCCGGACAGACGGCGACGGTTTCCTTCAACAATGTGCTCCGCCGCGGCGAGCTTACCGTGACCAAAACCTCCGAGGACGGACTGAACCAGGGTGTGAAGTTCCACCTTTTTGGAACCTCTCTCAGCGGTCTGCCTGTAGATGAATACGCCGTCACCGATGAAAACGGTGTTGCGACTTTTAAGGATGTGCTCATCGGCACCGGCTACACACTGGAGGAGATGGATACCGCCATTCGCTATGTGGTTCCAGACAGTCAGAGCGCCGCAGTGGAATGGAACAGTGTAACCAATAAGAGCTTTTCCAACATCCTCAAGAAATTCAATGTCACCGTCACTAAGAGTGACTGTGAGGTCGGAACGGCGCAGGGCGACGCTTCGCTTGCCGGTGCCGCCTACGGCATTTATAAGGGCGATCAGCTTGCGGATACCTACTACACCGACGAGAACGGCCAGTTCACCACCGGCTATTATGTCTGCGGCGACGACTGGACGATTCGTGAGATCAGCCCCTCCGAGGGCTATCTGCTGGACAGCACCGTTTATGCTGTCGGTGCAGAGGCGGCCAATTACACCGTTGAGCTGAACGCTGCGCCTGCTGTGGCTGTTGCCGAGCAGGTGCAGAAGGGCAATATCGCCATCATCAAGCACTCGGATAACGGCGACACACAAATTGAAACGCCCGAAGAAGGCGCGATTTTTGCCATCTATCTGAAATCTGCCGGCAGCTATGAGGCGGCAAAGGATACGGAGCGGGACTACCTGACCTGCGATGAAAACGGCTTTGCCCAAAGCAAGGACCTGCCCTACGGCGTGTATACCGTGCATCAGGTCTCCGGCTGGGAGGGCCGTGAGCTGATGAGCGACTTTGATGTGTTTATTGCTAAGAACGGCGAGACCTACCGCTACCTCATCAACAACGCCAACTTCGAGTCTTTCATTAAGGTCATCAAGGTAGACGCAGAAACCGGCAATACCATTCCCTATGCGGGTGCGGGCTTCCAGATCTTCCGTCCGGACGGCTCCAAGGTGGAAATGACCTTTACCTATCCGGAGGTTACCACCATCGACACCTTCTACACCAATGACGCCGGCATGCTCATCACGCCGGAGAAGCTGGAGTTTGGCAAGGGCTACTCCCTCAAGGAGGTCTCCGCTCCTTACGGCTATGTGCTCAGTCATGAGGCGGTCAAGTTCGATGTGACCGAAGAGAATTCCACCGAGGAAAGCGGCGTGACAATCGTTGCAGTGAAGCTGGGCAACTACGCGCAGAAGGGCATCATCAAGATTTCCAAAACCGGCGAGGTGTTTGCCTCTGTTACGGCGGCGGACGGGGTCTATCAGCCGGTCTATACGGTGCAGGGTCTTGCAGGAGCAACCTATGAGATCAAGGCAGCGGCGGACATCTACACTCCGGACGGCACGCTGCGCTGCAGCGTCGGCGAGGTGGTAGATACGGTGACCACAGGTGCAGATGGCATGGCGGAGAGCAAGCCGCTGTATCTGGGAAAATACGAAATCACCGAGATGAAAGCCCCCGATGGCATGGTCGTAAACAAGGATTCCCATACCGCAGAGCTTGTCTATGCCGGGCAGGAGATTGAGATCACCGAAACCGCTGCCAGCTTCTGCAATGACAGACAGAAGGCGCAGATTTCTCTTTCCAAGGTGCTGGAGCAGAACAAGCAGTTCGGTATCGGTATGAATAACGAGCTTTCCGCCGTGACCTTCGGCTTCTATGCCGCCGAGGAGCTTACCGCAGCAGACGGTGCTGTCATTCCTGCGGACGGTCTCATTGAGATCATGTCCCTTGATGAAAACGGAAAGGCTGTGCTCAAGAGCGATGTTCCCTTCGGCAGCTACTATGTCAAGGAAATCAGCACCGACAGCCACTACATCCTCTCCGATGAGAAGTATCCTGTGATCTTTGCCTATGCCGGTCAGGAAATCCCCGTTGTGGAGCTTGCCGTCAATGACGGAAAGAGCATTACCAACGAGATGATCTACGGAGAGATCCACGGCATGAAGAAGGATGAGGACGGCAAGGCGCTGGCCGGAGCTACCATCGGTCTGTTCCTTACTGACGGCACAGAGCCTATCCTGACCACCATTTCCGCAGAGAACGGCAGCTTTGCCTTCACGGGTATCCCCTATGGCGAGTATGTGGTTCGTGAAATCGCTGCACCGGAGGGCTATGTGATGGATGACACGCCTTATACCGTGAAGGTAGAACAGAACGGTGCTGTGATCGAGATCGAGATCACCAATAAGCTCATTCGCGGCAGCGTTCAGCTGACCAAGGTGGATAAAGACTATCCCGATCATCACCTGAGCGGCGCAGTCTTTGAGGTATACCGTGGCGGAAAGCTTGTGGGCCAGATGGAGGAGCTGTCCGACGGCGTCTACAAGCTGGACAATCTGCCCTACGGCGATTACACGCTGAAGGAAACCAAGGCCCCCAAGGGCTTCTTCCTTGATGAGAAGACCTACAGCTTCTCCGTTAAGGAAAACGGCAAGACGGTCATCGTGGAAACCGAGGCCGGAAAGGGCTTTGTCAACCAGGCACAGACCGGAGGCATCCGCATTGAAAAGACTTCGGATGACGGCGTGCTGAAGGGCTTTACCTTCCGCGTGGAGGGCACAGATATCACCGGCAATGCCTTCAGCAAGGACTTTGTGACCGACGAAAAGGGGCAGATCCACATTGATGGCCTGCGCATCGGCGATTATGTGATCTCTGAGGTGTCCAACAAAGCCAACGAGAAGTATGAGCTTCCCGCAAATGTCACCGTAACCGTTCACGAGGGAAAGACGGTCGTTGCCAAGTTCCATAACAAGCTCAAGCCTGTTACGGATATCCCCAAGACCGGAGATACCACCAATATGCCTCTTTGGGCAGCACTTGCCGGTATCTCTGCAATCGGTGCAGGTGCGGCGGCTTTCTTTACCTTCCGAAAAAAGAAGGAGGTAGGCAAGCATGAGCGCTAAGGTCATCATCGGCATCGGTCTTGTGGTGTTTATTATCGCAGGGCTGATCGTTCTTCGCCTGAAGAACAGAAAGTAAAAACGCCAAGGGGCGGCATCCGCAAAAAGATGCCGCCCCATTTGCAAAAGGAGACGCTATGGAAGAGACAAGAAAAATCGGAGATTACTCCGTGAAGTATTCCATGTATATCGGGCACAAGGATATTGCTCTGGGCGAGAATCCCAACGCCGACAAGGATGAACGGTATATGTGCTGCTTTGTAGAGACCAACGCTATTTTTGAGCGCTATTCCGGGGTGCTGGTCAGCGACGATTTTGCGGAGATTGCAAAGGTGTTCGGACAGCGCGTAGCAGACGCAGCCGAGGAAATTATTCAGGAAAACGAAAGAGCCTGTCAGGAGGTCGGCATGAATGAGGAACTCACAACAAATAGTTGTAAGCCCATTTCCTATGAGGATTCCATCGAGAACAAGGTGGTTGTCGTCAAGGGTAGCATTCTCCGGCCTGAGTTCCGCCACGCCAATCACCAGCTTATGCTGTGTACCGGCGGCTTCGGCGCGCAGGCCAATGCGCGAGGCCGTACCTGCTACTGCATTTCTCTGTACGACGGGAGAAAGACCTCCTTTTATCGCACGGATTTTCTCGGTGTCATGGAGGAAAAGCGCCTTCCCGAATGGGCGCAGAAGGGCTTGGAGAAAGCGAAAGAGATGCACGCGCAGGAAAAGAAACCGACTAAAGAAAGAGGTGACGCAAGATGATCGAGTATGAAAAAAGAGCAATGATCGAGGCGGAGGACAAATATACCTTCCGTCAGAGCACGCAGATTTCCATGCAAACCGGACTGATCGGCCACCTTCGGGCAGACATGGATACAGACGGCAACGGCTTTTTCAGCAGTTGGTTTGACTTCCGGGAAGAGCTGAAAACCGACGAGTTTAAGGCGGAATTTGACGAGGTAATCAACTCCCTGCGTGAGGAAGGCGACATTCTTCATAACCGCAGGGCGCTTGCCAAGTACTGCTATTGCACACCCCAAAGCCGGATGCAGGAGGAGCCGGGCTACTATGGCGTTCGTGTGGATACCGAAAAATATGCCTATCTTCTGCGCCTGAACCCGGACAGAGGCGAATACAACCTGTACTGCTATTGCTATCGCCGGGATTGGCTCGATCATCACCTGAAGGACGCAGAGAAAGGAATCCGTTTTATTGACAGCCATTACAAGGAGCTGTTTCGCATTCCGGATGGCGGCAAGGTGAAAATCCACTATTCGTGGAATGAAGAGCAGATCCGCACCTGCCGGTATATCGACGACTACCATGTGGAGATCGGGAGCAACCTCTATCACATCTGCGAGTTTGCCGAGCGCATGGAATATGGCGGCCATACCTGCGAGCCGGTTCGGGACAACCTGCCCGAGCGGTGCTACAGCGTTCTTTCCGGCAGCGACGAAATCATTATCATCAAGCGCGGCGAAAAGGGCTACTTCAAGACGGACATTCCCGTCACCGACAAGGACGAAGCCCGGAGCATCGCGAATGAGTATAATGCAAAGCTCGGCGTCAGCCGAGCGCAGGAAGAAGCCATGAAGGCCGGCTCTATGTTCGGCTTTCAGGTGCCCGCCGCAGACCCGAGAAATTATGACGCAGACGGAAAGCCCGTGATGCCGAAGGACAGAGGTGATGCACGATGAGTAAGGACGATTATCGTATCTGGTCTAATGCTGACCTTGACTATGAGGAGTGGAAAGATTGGATGGAGGAAGAATATCCGACGCTTTCCGATGACGAGCGCATCGCCATGATGTATGAGGAAAACGGGCACTACCTTGAGGACGAACGGCTCAATCTGGACATTCAACTTTCCCAGCCCATTCTGGTTGTTGCCGATCTGGGGCTTTGGAATGGCAGGCGCACGGGATACAAAGAAATTCCCAGCGGCAATATCCGGGACTGCCTTTACTCTGATTACGACTACACCACATGGTATGTGGACCGAAACGGAGATTTCCGGTGCGATGACACCCACCATGACGGCACAAACCATTATCTCTATCGGGTATATAAGGACAATGTTTCCCAGGCGCAGAAAGACCGGCTCAAAGAAAAAATCTACAACGGCACAGCCACCAGGGCAGACATTGTCCGTGTCACCCGCAGGCTTGGCGATGAGATCGGAAAAGTGTACGGCTGGAGCTTTCCAACCAGGCAGAGAGAGCGAGGTGAGGCACGATGAACAACGCACTGCCGAGCGAAAGATATATTGCCAGGCTGGACTATTTGGCTTTCAACGGAAAAGTATGCAGCAGCGTTGCGTACAGCGACGAGCAGCGCTTCCTGGAAGACCTGAAGGAGTCGCTCTATCACGGAGAGCCGCTGTGCGTCGTTCTCTACCGAGACCGGAACGGCAAGACGATTTCTCGTGCGTTTCTGAACGACCTGGATACGCTGCCAAAAGGACTTTTCATAGAGGACAGTTCCCACAGAAAGCCGAAGGAAAGGGGTGAAGCACGATGAGGATAAATGCCATGACAGAGAAGTTTGAAGATGTGACGGTTCTGGGGCATCCCATGCTTTTTACCTGCCTGCGGGTAGACCGTGATACCGTCCCACAGGGCATGTACATGTACGAGGTTCGCCACGATGATGACCAACAGGGCGAGCCGGTTCAGATTGCCAACTGGATCATGGTGAATCATTGGGGAACATTGATTTCCAATAGACCCATTCGCTTGGAGCCCCGACCGGATGGGAGAAACGCCTACCGCGACATTGATCCTGAAAACGATTGGAACTATGAGGGCACGCTTACTACCGTGAAGGAGTACATGGAGAAGAATCCACCGGCGGTTCATAAGCAAAAAGACCACGAACCTGCGAGATAAGGAGAAGCTATGGATAAGAAGAAAGCCATCTGCGAGTATCTCCGTAAAAATCATATTGGCAAAGAAAATGCCATCCACAGCAAGGAACTTGAAAAGCTGTTTCTGCTTGACGGACGAAATATTCGCCGCAAGATCAGTGCCTTGCGGCAGGATGGCTTTCCTATTTGCAGCGATGAAACGGGCTACTATTACGCAGACAACCAAAAAGAGATCAACACCACCGTCTGCCGGCTGAATGAGCTTGTGACCAAGGTGTCCAACGCCAGGACCGGGCTTTTATTTGCATCGATCCTCGGAGAGAATACGCAGACCGTTGAGGTCGCGATCAAAGTAAGATAAGGAGGGAGTTCCCATGCCGAGCAAATACAGAATCATTTTGGAGATGGCGTCCCAGACTGCCAGGGACATTGCCTCCAATGCCGACCGATATACTGATTTTCTGATTACGGCGGCAAACAACTACAAGTACAGCTTTAAGGAGCAGCTGCTTATCCATGCGCAGAAGCCGGATGCAACGGCGTGTGCGGAAATCGACACATGGAATAAACTCGGCAGATGGGTAAACAAGGGCACGAAAGGCATCGCGCTGCTGATCGACAGAGATGTTCCCTACAAGCTGAGACATGTCTTTGATATCTCCGACACCAACAGCCGTGCCGGAAGGAACATCACCCTTTGGCAGATGAAGCCGGAGTACGAATATGCGGTATCGGAAAGCCTTCAGGCCAGCTTCGGTGATGTGGAGGAGCCGCGAGATTTCCCGCACCTTCTCATAGATATTTCCGGTTATGCCGTGGAGGATAATCTTTCAGATTATCTCATGGAGTTGAACGCTGTCAAAGCCGGCAGCTTTCTGGAGGAGCTGGACGACACAAGCCTTGAAGCGTGGCTGAAAACCTCGCTGAAAAGCAGCGTCGCTTTTATGGCGCTCTCCCGTGCGGGGTATGAGCCGAGGCAGTATTTTGACCGGGAGGATTTCAGCCACCTCTTTGACTTCAACACCGTGGAGGTTATCTCCGTGCTCGGTGCCGCAGTCAGCGATATTTCTGAGATGGTCATCCGTGAAATGGGCGAAACCGTCAAGGAAATGGAGAAGGAGGAAAAGCGGAAAATTCGCACATTTGCACAGGAGGGTACTTCTGCGTATCATAAGAACCGAACGGAAAACAAGGAAAGGAGCAACGAATATGGAACTGACCTATACGATGCAGGGGGATTACCTGATTCCCGATCTGACCGTGCCGGAGAGCCCGAAGCTTGGGAAGTATGGAATGCTGCGGCGGACATTCCTCCGCGAACACCGGGATGGGATTTACACCGGGATGCTGCTGAATGGAACACTGAACAGTCATCTGGAGGAGGTGGACCGGCAAGCCAACGAGATGATGGAACGCCTGACCCGACAGATGGCAGAGAAGCAGGGCGTGACGGAGCGCCTGAAAGCGGAAGATCAGATGAAATGGGTGCAGATGATGAATTCCATTCATCACTCGGCGGAGGAAGTGATTCTGAACGACCTGATCTACACGTAACGCTCCCCACAGTTGAACAGCAGCAGGAAATTATCGCAGAAGCGGAGGAAGAAAAATCCTCCGCTTTTTCTATTTCTCAGGAGGACATCGACGCCATTCTGACACGAGGCAGCGGCATCCATCAGGGCAAATTCCGCATCTATGAGCAGTTTCTCAAACAGGATTCTTCTGAGAACAATATCGCCTTTTTGAAAAACGAATACGGCATCGGCGGCGCGTATCCTGCCGTTTCCGGCAGAAATCTCGATGAAAGCCACGACGCCAAGGGAATCAAAATCAGCAGAGGCAGAATCTCTCAGCCCGATGCAGAATTGCTTTTGCGGTGGAATAAGGCCGAGAAGCGGATCGGGGAATTGATCCGAGCCGACCGCTATCTGAGCCAAGCAGAAAAGGACAACTATCCTGCCTACCGGGAGCAGGCAGAAGCTCGGAGGAAACGAGGTGAAATCTCTGAGGAGTTCCGGTCGATTGTCTATGATTACAATGACTTTGTGGCGCAGCTTGGCGAGGAAAGCAAAGCGCTGAATCTGTATTATTTGTCAAGCTGCTGGGGTGCGTTCAGCGTGGGCGAAAAGAAAATGCACGCCCGTACTGCGGAGGGTGACTTCATCCTCCCCATGATGCGCGAAGCAATGAATACGATCATTGCGGACAACACCCACTTGACCGCACGGTGCGAAGCCATGCTGGAAGCATTGAACAGTGATGTAGCGAAGTCCCTTGGGCCGACCTTTGATGAGCTGAACCCTCCCCCGGAGCCCCAGAAGGAATACCGCTATCATCTCGGTGATACGGTCTATATCGGCACGCAGGAATACGAGCTGCTGTCTTTTGACGAGAAGAAGGTCGTCCTCTTTGATACACAGTTCCCGCTGTTTAACAAAGAGCTGTCTCGTGAGGAGTTCGATAACCGGCTCAAAGAAAATCCGCTGAATGACAAGCTGCTGCAAGTCGTGGAAGAAGCCCCTGCCGCAGATAATACGAAGGCGAAGATATTCCTTGATACCGGCAGCAACAAGGTTCACTGGATTTATTTCAATCCCGATGCAGATGCAGGCGGACAGTATGTTTCCGGTGATCTTGATTTCTCTGTTTTTGAAGAGCTTGTCGAGCAGTATGACATTGCCAGCCATCCGGAAAACGCCGCCGACTTCCGAAATGACCTTGAAGAAATGTCGGATCAGTTCCTTGCGGACATCAATACTCCGTTCTTCATGGAAGCTGAAAATGACTATGAGATGGACTGCGATTATATCGAGTTCACGCCGGAAAACCTCCTGAAGATTCACGAGGATATTCTGTCTTTAGAGGCAGACCGGGAAGCGGCGCGAGAGACTGACCGATATGAGGCGGAGTTTGGTGCGGACGGCACACGGGTATTCAGAGAAACGGAAGATTTGGCAGAAGACGATTCCAAAATTGAGAGCCTAACGGACGAAGAATTGGATGCTCTGCCCATCAGCACCGTCAAAGACGGCGAGGTCGTGACCTACCCCAATGCGGAAGCCTTGCTGGATGACCAGGAAGAAGCGCTCACTCCGCCTCTACAAGTGAAAAGGCCTTCCAAGATCGCGCCTCATGTGCTGCACCCGGAAATCAACACCGAGTACCGAACCAACTTCCAAATCGAGAGCGATGATATCGGCGTGGGTACGCCGCTGGAACGGTTCTATCACAATATCCGTGCCATTCAGCTCCTGAACAAGCTGGATGCGGAAAGCCGATTGGCGACACCCACCGAGCAGCGCGTGCTTGCCGACTATGTGGGCTGGGGCGGTCTATCCGAGTTCTTCAAGGAGGACAATCCCCATTATACCGAGCTGAAGAATGTGCTTTCCGATGAGGAATATGCGTCGGCAAGAGAATCTACGCTGACGGCCTTCTATACGCCGCCCGTGGTGATCAAGGCGGTGTACAGTGCCCTGGAGAACATGCACTTTCAGACCGGCAATGTGCTGGAGCCCTCCTGCGGCATCGGCAACTTTATGGGGCTTGTTCCCGAAAGCATGAATGACGCGAAATTCTACGGCGTGGAGCTTGACAGTATTTCCGGGCGAATTGCGCAGCAGCTTTATCAGAAAAACAGCATCGCGGTGCAGGGCTTTGAGAATACAAACCTTCCCGACAGCTTCTTTGACGCTGCAATCGGTAATGTCCCCTTCGGGCAGTTCAAGGTGCCCGACAAGCGCTACGACAAGCACAACTTCCTCATTCACGACTATTTCTTCGCCCGCACCTTGGATAAGGTGAGACCCGGCGGCGTGATCGCCTTCATTACCTCAAAGGGTACGCTGGATAAGGAAAATCCCAATGTTCGAAAGTATATCGCGCAGAGAGCGGACCTCCTCGGCGCTATCCGGCTGCCGAATGATACCTTCAAGGCCGCTGCCGGCACAGAGGTCACATCGGACATTATCTTCCTCCAAAAGCGTGACCGATTGGTGGATATTGAGCCCGATTGGGTGCATCTGGCCACCGACGCCAATGGCATCCGGATGAACGCCTATTTTGTGGACAACCCTGAAATGGTGTTGGGCGACATGCAGATGGTCAGCGGGCCTCACGGCATGGAGTCCGCCTGTATTGCTTATGAAAATGCAGAGCTTGGGGACCTCTTGCGGGATGCCATCCAGAACATTCATGCCGAGATTACCGAATTTGAAATCGACGATCTTGAAGCGGAGGATGAGGACCTTTCTATCCCCGCTGACCCTGATGTGCGCAATTTCAGCTTCACGGTGGTGGACGGTAAAATCTATTACCGTGAAAACAGCCGCATGAATCCCGTGGATGTTTCCGCGACTGCCGAAAGCCGCATCAAAGGCATGATTGCCATCCGTGATTGTGTCCGGACGCTGATCGAGTACCAGACGGAGGACTATCCCGATGCCGATATCAAGGCGGAGCAGGAAAAACTCAATCGCCTCTATGATGATTTCAGCAAAAAATATGGGCTTATCAGCGCAAGAGCCAACAATTCGGCTTTCAATTCCGACAGCTCCTACTGCCTGCTTGCCTCGCTGGAGGTGCTGGATGATGAGGGCAACTTCCTCCGCAAGGCAGATATGTTCTCCAAACGAACCATCAAGCAGAAGGTAACGGTGCAGTCGGTTGACACGGCTTCCGAGGCCTATGCTCTGTCCCTTGCGGAAAAAGCGAGAATCGACATGCCATATATGTCGCAGCTTACCGGTAAAACCGAGCAGGAGCTGTTTGAGGATTTGAAGGGTGTGATCTTCCTCAACCCCATGCACATAAGCGAAGAGGACGGCAAGCCGAAGTATCTCCCTGCCGATGAATATCTCTCCGGCAATGTCCGTGAAAAGCTCCGTTGGGCAAAGCGGAGTGCGGAGCTCTACCCCGAGGATTACGGAGAGAATGTCCGTGCTCTTGAGGCGGTACAGCCGGTTGACCTGACGGCAAGTGAAATTTCCGTGAGGCTTGGCGCAACATGGCTGCCTCCGGAAACCATCGAGGAGTTCATGTTTGAGCTGTTCAGCACCCCGCGCTACTGCCAATGGAATATCCATGTTCACTACGCGCAGTACACCGGTGAATGGAATGTGGAGGGAAAATCCTACGACCGCAGCAATGTGAAAGCTCACAATACCTACGGTACCGGCAGAGTCAACGGTTATAAGATTATGGAGGAAACCCTGAACCTCCGGGATGTAAGAATCTTCGACTACATCGAGGACGGAAACGGCAGGAAAACGGCTGTGCTCAATAAGAAAGAAACCGCCATCGCACAGGGCAAGCAGGAGCTTATTAAGCAGGCCTTTGCAGACTGGATATGGAGCGATCCGGAACGCCGGGAGCAGCTAACCAAGCTGTATAACGAGAAGTTCAACAGCATTCGCCCCCGTGAGTATGACGGCAGCCACCTGAATTTCGTGGGAATCAATCCGGAGATCACGCTGAGGCCTCATCAGGTCAATGCCATTGCCCATATCCTCTACGGCGGCAACACCCTGCTTGCGCATGTGGTGGGGGCCGGGAAGACCTTCGAGATGGTAGCGGCTGCACAGGAGAGCAAGCGGCTGGGCTTGTGTCAAAAAAGCCTGTTTGTGGTCCCCAATCATCTGACGGAGCAATGGGCGAGCGAATACCTCCAGCTCTACCCCTCCGCCAACATTCTTGTCGCCACCAAGAAGGATTTCGAGACCAAGAACCGCAAGAAGTTCTGCGGGCGCATTGCCACCGGCGACTACGATGCGGTCATCATTGGGCACAGCCAATTTGAAAAGATCCCCATGTCCCTGGAACGACAGCGTGCCATCCTGCAGCAACAGCTGGATGAAGTGCTGGACGGCATTTCTGAATTGAAGAAAAACCGTGGGGATAATTTCTCCATCAAGCAGCTGGAGCGAACCAAGAAAACGGTCAAGCAGAAGCTGGACAAGCTCAATGACCAGTCCCGCAAGGATGATGTTGTGACCTTTGAAGAGCTGGGCGTTGACCGTATCTTCATCGATGAGGCGCATTACTATAAAAACCTCGCCGCATTTACAAAAATGCGGAATGTGGGCAACATCAGCCAAACCGAGGCCATGAAGTCCAGCGACCTGTATATGAAGTGTCGGTATTTGGACGAGTTGACCGGCGGCAGAGGCGTTGTGTTTGCCACCGGCACGCCCATCTCCAATAGCATGGTGGAGATGTACACCATGCAGAAGTATCTCCAGTACGGAGCGCTGCGCAGGAATGACCTTCTCCACTTCGATGCCTGGGCCTCCACCTTCGGCGAGACGGTGACGGCTATCGAGCTTTCTCCGGAGGGCACGGGCTACCGCGCCAAAACAAGGTTTGCGAAGTTCTATAATCTACCGGAGCTCATGGCAATGTTCAAGGAGACCGCAGATATTCAAACGGCGGATATGCTCAAGCTCCCCGTGCCGGAGGCCCATTACCACAGCGTTGTTTTGAAGCCATCGGAAACGCAAAAGGAAATGGTGGCCTCTCTTTCAGAACGAGCCGAGCGTGTCCGCAATAAGATGGTGGATTCCAGCGTGGATAACATGCTCCTCATCACCAATGACGGCAGAAAGCTCGCCTTGGATCAGCGGCTCATGAACGATATGCTCCCCGACAGCGAGACAAGCAAGGTGGGCGCGTGTGCGGAGAATGTTTTTGATATTTGGCAGCTCACCGCCGATCAGAAATCGACACAGATGGTATTCTGCGACCGTGTAGCGATACGTTGCTACAAATAAACTTTATGTGGGCGAAAGCCTGTAAGGAGGTAAAAGTAGCGGGGAAAACAGAGTTTTCCCTAACTGATATTCTGAAGAGTGGAATGATGGGGTAACGCCCTGAAACGCTCACCTGATACTACGTTGGAAGCAAAGGAGTGCAATATCCTGCGCTGACACAGCACGTTGAAGTCGGCTGAGAATCGTCCAAACAGAGCCGTAAGGCAGATGTGGAAAGCTGTCCAGAGGTGGATAGTGCGGTCTATAGGTCGGGGGTCTATAAAATGCCTATGACAAGAATGTGGCTGACAACCACTGACGAAAGTCCGAATGTATGGGTCAAGAAGAAAGAACGGTAGAAATGCCGTTGCCATGAAAATGGTGTATGTGGGGTAAAGTAAGGCGGTCGCAATGAAATTCCCTATAGCATTACAGGTGCTATCCAGCATACTGGCCAAAAGGATAGTCTAAGGGCATCATGTACAGATAGGAATATCGGAACGTAGAAAGTCTCGGATGTGGAGCGATTGCACGCTATGAAGCATGAAAAGGAAATCTGTGTCGTCAGGAATGAAGGTGCAGTATAACTTTTCTTAATCCGGGAGGAAGGTGCAGCCATGGTACCGTATTCAGTCAGCGATGGTTGAATTTAGAAGCCGTGAAAAAAGTAAGCGGTGGAGGGACGGGCTGTAGTCAAGAGTAAATTGAAAATATCATTATTAACAAACACGCATAGGTTCGAGTAGGACTAAGAAAGGTTAAGCCCACGAAAGTGAGTGATGACCGACTATGGCAACAAAGAAAAAGGCTTTGAAGAAATCGAAACTGCGCCATGCTGAATATTACGATTTCCAGAAAATTCAAGATAAGCTGTATGCCGAAAGTATGGATGGCAAGATGTTCACCAAGCTGGTGGAAATTATCACCCTGCCGGAAAATATCAAATTGGCATACCGGAACATCAAGAAGAATAAAGGAAGCAAAACAGCAGGCACAGATGGCAAGACCATACTGCACTTAGAAAAGCTCTCTGAAGAAAAGCTCGTTGTGCTTGTGCAACGGAAATTCAGTTGGTATGTCCCCCAAAGTGTTCGCCGAGTAGAGATACCAAAGGACAATGGTAAGACAAGACCGTTGGGGATACCGACCATTATGGACAGACTTGTTCAGCAATGTGTTCTACAGGTTTTAGAGCCAATTTGTGAAGCAAAATTCCATGACCACAGCTACGGATTCAGGCCAAACAGAAGCCAGCAGCACGCAATTTCTCAAGTCCATAAAAATATACAGCTAAGCCATCTGCATTATGTAGTTGACATTGACATTAAGGGATTCTTCGATAATGTGAGCCATGGCAAGCTGCTAAAACAACTGTGGACACTTGGAATATGTGACAAAAAGCTGATTTCTATTATATCTGCAATGCTGAAAGCGGAAGTGGCAGGAATTGGGTTTCCAGAGAAAGGGACACCGCAGGGCGGTATCATCTCTCCGCTTCTGTCAAACATTGTGCTGAATGAACTGGACTGGTGGTTGGCAAGCCAATGGGAAAACATTCCAACACAATATCCGTTCAAGCAAACGCCTAACCGCAATGGCAGCCCCAATCATGGTAATAAGTATGCGTCCCTGCGTAGAAGCGGATTGAAAGAAATAACCTGTGTCCGATATGCAGATGATTTCAAAATATTTACCAGCAGCTATCCTAATGCGGTCAAGCTGCTCCATGCAACAAAGGACTGGCTAAAAGAGCGTCTCGGTCTGGATATAAGCCCGGAGAAGTCCAAGGTAATCAGCCTGAAAGAGGACTATTCCGATTTTCTGGGATTCAGACTGAAAGTGATTCCCAGGGGCAAAACCAAACAGGGACAAACCAAATTTGTTGTAGAGAGCCATGTCAGAGAGAAATCCATTAAGAAAATTAAAGACAACCTTGCGGAACTGACCCATGCGATTCAGTACCCGAAGAATGCGGCACATTCCGAATATGAGGAAATTGCGAAATACAATGCCTTTGTACTCGGTGTCCATGACTACTACAGCATGGCGACCAAGGTCAGCAAGGATTTCAGAGGATTAGCCTTTTCAGTCCAAAAGAGCCAGAAAACAAGATTTCGACAGCGGTTAAAAACGGCAGCAGAGGTTGAAAAGAATCGGATTCCGTGCCATATAGCAAACGTGATTAAGGAACGGTACGGAAAAAGTAAGCAGTTGCGATATGTAGGAGGAATTGCGCTTGCGCCAATAGGCTATGTCAAGCACAGGCATCCCATTCAGCGAAAACGTGGTGTGAACTCGTACACCGCAGAAGGTAGGGCAATGATTCATAAACAACTGGAAGCAGTTGATATGGAGATTCTGCATTATCTGATGCGAAACCCGGTCTGGAATGCCACCATAGAGTATAACGACAACAGATTGTCACTATACTCGGCTCAAATGGGTAAATGTGCCGTAACCGGGGCGAAGCTGATGATTGGAGATATTTTCTGTCACCACAAAGTCCCACGTTGCAACGGAGGCACAGATGCATACCAAAATCTGATTTTGTTATGCGGAAATGCCCACAGGCTTATTCACGCTACCGATACCGACACTATTGCAAGGCTTACGGATTCCTTAAACCTCACTCCGAAACAGAAAACCAAAGTTGATAAGCTCAGAAGTCTTGTTCATGTTGAGAGTTGTTAAAATGTAAATCAATTTGCCCTTGATGGCAAGCCGTGTGAGCTGAAAGGTTCATGCACGGTTTAGGGCGGGGGAAAAGTTGGAGATAACATCAAAATCTTACCTATCGCCCCTGTCTACGCCCCACGGCGACGGCAAGTTCAATGTGTACGATGATCTCCGGAACAAGCTGATTGCCAAGGGCATTCCGGCAGAGGAAATCGCCTATATCCACGCGGCGAATTCAGAGGCGCAAAAGAAAGAGTTGTTTGGCAAGGTGCGCTCCGGTCAGGTGCGGGTGCTCATCGGTTCCACGCAGAAAATGGGAGCCGGCACCAATGTGCAGACGAAGCTTGCGGCACTTCATCATTTGGATTGTCCGTGGCGACCGTCTGACCTGCAGCAGCGGGAAGGACGAATCATCCGCCAGGGCAACGAAAACAAGGAGGTCGATATTTACACCTATGTTACGGAGAACACCTTCGACAGCTACCTGTATCAGTTGGTGGAATCCAAGCAGAAGTTCATTGGGCAGATCATGACCAGCAAATCCCCGGTGCGCTCTGCGGAAGACATTGACGAAACTGCCCTGAGCTATGCGGAAATCAAGGCGCTGTGCGCCGGCAATCCCCATATCAAGGAGAAGATGGATCTGGACATTGATGTGTCCCGTCTGAAGCTGCTCAAGGCCAACCATCTGAGCCAGCGCTATTCGCTGGAGGATCAGATTTTGAAGGAGTTCCCCCAGAAAATCAAATCGTTGGAGCAGCGCATTGAGGGCTATCGGGCGGATATTGACCAGCGAAAAAGAAATACCGAGCCCAACGAGGACGGCTTCTCTCCGATGTTTATGCCGGGCGGCACGGTAAGGGAAAAGAAGGCTGCCGGCGATGCCATCCTCGGTCTTTGCAAGTCCATGACAAGCCCCGACCCAGTTCCCATCGGTCAGTACCGAGGCTTTGATATGGAGCTGTCCTTCGATACCTTTAGCCGGGAATATAAAATCACGCTGATTCACCAGCTGCGGCATACGGTCACGCTGGGCTCGGACGTCTTCGGCAATATTCAGCGACTGGATAATACGTTCGGTGCTTTTGAGGAACGAATGGCGGCGTGTGTCGAGCAGCTGGAGAATACGCGGGTTCAGCTTGAAAATGCAAAGGCCGAGGTACAGAAGCCCTTTCCCCAGGAGGAAGAGCTTGCGGCGAAAACGACCCGCCTGAATGAACTGAACGCCCTGCTCAATCTGGACAAGAAGGAGAATGAGATCGTAGACGGCGAGCGAGGCGAGAAGGAGCCGCAAAAATCATCCGCAGACAGAGAACGCTAAAATGAAAATCACAGCGGCAATGTGGAATGTCTGCATTGCCGCTGTGTTCGCAAGCTGCAAAATACGCCGAGCGTGTGATATAATGGAGCTGACAAATCGGAAGTTTGTGAAATCCACATATTTTAAGAAGGAGCCTTCGCTTATGCGAAAGCTCCTTTTCTGCACACCTTACTTTTTCAGCTTTAAGCCATCGTGGAACGCCTCTCCCACGCGCTCGGTAACTTTGTAGTAGCCATGGGTGTAGGGGTCAAATGCGATGGCATTGACCTTAGACATATCAATTTTTCCGTCCACCATAACGCTTTCATCGGCAGTGACATTGACCACCTTGCCTATGACACCGCATCCATATTCATTGTTCTGATACTCAATGAACCTGCACTCCAGGCAGATCGGGAACTCGTTGATGACAGGGGCATCTACTGTTTCTGCTTTGCTGGCGGTCAGACCGCTGCGGGCAAATTTATCGGCAACTTTATTGCCGGACTCCACACCAAAATAATCCGCTTCCACCATGTGGGCGGCATCGGCAATGCTGACGGTAAATGCGCCCCGTGCCTTGATGTTCTGCACGGTCTTATGAGTCTCGGTGAGGTTCAAGGCGACGGTGTCCCGCTCCTGCATGGTACCCCATGCGGCGTTCATGACATTCACACTGCCGTCCTCGTTGTAAGTTGCAACCATCAGAACCGGCATGGGGAAAATGCCCTCGGTGATTTTCAATTTTGTTCTCATGATAACTTCTCCTTGTGATCGTATTGACAGGATTGTTCATCCTGCTTATAATTATATCCATGCAAATTATAAATTCAAGTACTGGCTAAAAAGACAGGTACTATCTTTGGAGAAAGCAAATGATTAAGAACTATATTGAGAACGCCAATTTTGAAGATACCGGCTTTGCCTACACGCTGTCGCTGATCTCCGGCAAGCACAAAATGGTCATTCTTTACTGCCTGATGGAGTTTGAGACGGTGCGATTCAATGAGCTGAAACGGTATCTGAAAACCATTTCCGACAAAACTCTCAGCACGAATCTCAAGGAGCTGGAAGCGGATAAACTGATCGTCCGCACCGAGTATCCGCAGATCCCGCCGAAGGTGGAATATGCGCTTTCAGAGCGTGGGAAATCGCTGATGACTGTGCTGGATCAGCTCTGTGTTTGGGGCGAGGAGAATCGACTGACAGAGTGACAAATCGGAATTTGTGGAGAGATTTCCTGAACTTTCCTTATTTTACAGGCTTTTCAGCCCATTAAATAGTGAAATGATATGTATTTTCCCTTATTTTTGCCCTTATGCGGAATCCGCAAGGGAAATAAGGGAAATTTTTAGTTAAGCATTGCTCGCTACTTTATCAAGAAGTCTTGCGGAATCCCGTTTTGCTTTTCTTGTTGAGTGAGCGTAAATATTCATTGTGGTACTGACATCAGAGTGTCCTAACAGTTCCTGTACATCTTTCGGTGCAGCTCCATTGGAAAGCAGATTGCTGGTATAAGTGTGACGCAACTGGTGAAAATGGAAATCTTCAAATCCTTCCAGCTTCTTTGCCACTGATCTGCATACAATGCTGAGTGTACTCGGCAGTTCCAAAGAGCCATCTGGTCGCAGGCAGACAAAGGAGATTTCTTTGTAATCTGTCGGGACTTCCTGTGTTCCGTCAAGATGATAGTATTCATAATATACCCTGTTTTTCACATGCACTTCTTTGTAGTAATTGCGGTGATATAATTCGCCATACTGCATCCGGTTTTTGAGCTGTTCTTTTCTGGCAGCTTTCAGTATTTCAGTCAGCGTATCTCCAAAATCAACAATCCTTACTTTTTTCCGTTTCGTTGGTCCGATAATATTTTTGTGTTTCATGCCGTCGTAGCGGATACTGCGTTTTATGGTCAGGCATTGTTCCTCAAGGTTAATGTCCTGCCATGTAAGACCACAGGTTTCCCCGATACGGAGCCCGGCATAATACGCAATTTGAATCGGAAGAATAGCAGGTGGATTTTTCTTTTCCAGATATTGGATAAGCCGTTCATAATCCTCATGTGAAATCGGCTGTGTACCTTCTTCCACTTCATCATCGGAAAAGAGGTCAACTTCCTCTGCCTGCTTTTTCAGCTTAATATACTGCATCGGATTGAAACTGATTAACTGTTTTGGAAATACTGCAAAACGGAATGACTGCTGTAACACTGCGGAAAAAGAATGGATATAATCTTTGCTGTATCCCTTTTTTACTTTCCCGTCTGGAAACTCACCACCGAATGTAAGCAGATCAAGAAATGCCTGTAAATGTTCGGCAGTAACTGTTTTCAGTTTGCGGTCTGCAATCGGGTGTTTTTTGATACATCGGATTGCACCAAGATAATTTTCCACTGTACCGTTGCTGAGTGTCCCAGTTTTCAGTTCTTCTTCTGCCCACATATCCAGAAGTTCCCCTACGGTAAGATTATCTGCCTTTGCAACAAACTTCTTATCTTCGTAGTCTTCCAGTGCCTTGCGGAGAAGCTTTTCCGTCTCACTTTTACTTTCGGTTCCGGCGTATTCTTTCTGAACCATTTTACCGCTTGCATCTTCTACATAGAAACGATAGTACCATTTTTTTCCTTTTTTTCTAACAGATCCTTTTGCCATAATCGTATGTCTCCTTTCGATATCAGACAATCGGAACTGCTGAAATGCTTCTTGCGTGTAGGCATCTTATGGACAAGTCCATAAGCCAATTCGCCGCTCGTCAAATCTGTAAACAGCTTGACTCGCTTGCGCTCATTGTATCATAACTCCGATTATCTTACTATACCGATTCAGAATCGTCATACATAACTTCGGATAAAAGATTTGCAAGCCTTTGTTCTGCCGCTTCCGGTTTCTTTGAATAGAGCCTTACAACATCTGCCATATCATTAAATGCGTTGACAGTATGTGTGATCTCCCTGAGAAACATAATCTCATTATATTCATCTTTCGATTCAAATCCCATTACTTTGGCAATGTCCGCATCTTTGGTACTGCCTTTGTAATTTTTAC
>ERZ791805.190-NODE-190-length-37194-cov-5.367592_pt1 | contig 37194 bp, 27 predicted proteins | sample MGYA00510306_ERZ791805 | MGnify/ENA primary metagenome ERZ791805 (study PRJEB30046, sample SAMN00791990) | human gut metagenome | study: EMG produced TPA metagenomics assembly of the A metagenome-wide association study of gut microbiota in type 2... | reverse complement strand
AAACATAAAAAATATAAATAAATTATAAAATGGCGACAGTTTTTTCTTGTTCAAGTGTTTATTATATAGAGGACAAAATAAGACAGCAAAGGAAGTGGTGCTGTTGCATCGGAAAAATGACACAAAATTAGTGATGTCCATTCGGGAAAAGAATTGAAGGGGATTCTTTTCCCCATTTGTCGTGTTACGAAAGACTGAGGGTAAGAAAATATGCTAGAACTTGCAATCTGTGATGATGACATCATCCTATGTAATTGGTTAGAACAGAAGCTGCTCCATTATGGGAAAGCGAATGACTGTCAGATATCTATAGAAATATACTATTCTGCGGAGCAGCTTCTTAACAGGCTGGAAGAAGAATCCTACGATATGTTATTCCTTGATATTTGTCTGGAACATGAGAATGGAATTGATATCGGAACGGAGATACGAAAGAAAAATTATGGAAAAGAACTGCGGATTACCTATATTTCAACATATCAGGAATATGCTATGAAATTATTCCGTATTCATCCATTTGATTTTCTTGTAAAGCCAATCCGAGAGGAAGAACTTTTCCGGGTGATAGGTGAATTACGGGAACTGTTAAAAGAACGGAAGAAAATATTTGAATATACGGATACAAAAGGAATCCACAAGATTTCTTATGACAAGATCCTGTATTTTTATAGTCTGGGAAAAAGAGTACATATCGTGACATCGGAAAAAGAATATGAATATCGAGGAAAATTAAAGGATGTAGCGGATGTAACAGAAGAATATTTCTTACTGATTCACAAGTCCTATCTCATCAATATGGAACACGTGGAGCATTACGAATATGACAACGTGGTTATGAAAGACAAGACACGTCTCAGTATCAGTAAAGCAAATCGCAAGAAGGTCAGGGAAAGACTATTACAAACGGAGAAGAAAAGATTATGAATATCCATTTGATCACTTATCTGACAAGTAAATTATTCTGGATTTATACTGTGTTCCGTTACAATACCATCCTGTATCCAAAAAATGAGGATACACAAAAGCTATTTGCATATTTTTGTGCATATCTGCTTTCATGCTGGGGAAGCATGCAGTGGGGAACGATGTACGGAGATCTGATCTTTGAGCTGATAGCTCTGTTAATTATAACAGTGGCATATCAGGCAGACTGGCAACATCATGTCTGGAATACACTTATGGTATATATTATGGGAATTTTATGTGATGGGATTCCAATCGTGTTCTTTCAACGGTATGCGGTAGCAAGAAATCCGGTGCATCATCACATGGGACCGGGAACTATTGTAATGGGAAATTTTATATTCTTTTTACTGGAAGTCATTATTGAAAGAAAAGTAGGTGTAAAGAGAAGTTATTATATAAAGAACCGTCATTGGCTTGCTATGCTTTCTGTCCCGGTGATCAGCATTATAGTCTGTATCAGGATATTGCTGCCAGACAGAAGAGGTGTGCGGTCTACGATTGTATTATTCTTACTGTTTATCAATGTGTTTATTTTCTATCTGCACGATGAGGTTCAGAAAAGTTATATTGAAACAGCAAAACAGGAAGAGATGAAAATTCAGATGAGCCAGTATGCAAAAGAACTGGAGATGATGATGAAATCACAGGACAGGCTGAATAAGATACATCATGATTACAAGCACCATCTTACAACAATAGGGGCAATGGCAAAAACGGGAGGAAATGAAGAGATTCTATCGTATCTGAAACAAATGGAGAATATAGCCGGAACAGCCTTATGTCATCATTTATATACAGAAAACCGTAATATGAATAATCTGCTGAATTATATTTTGGAAGATTCGAAATCAGTAATTGAAAATCCGGAGATTTCTGTAGAAATACCGAATCATATAGGGGAAGAATTATTTGATATAAGTATAATAGTGGAAATCTTATGGATAATGCTATTCGTGGGACAGCAGCTTCAGATGAAAGGAGATTATCGTTTCAGATGTATTATGGAAAAGGAATCATGAATATCCAGATTGAGAATAGCATAAAAGATACACCAAAAGTGCGGAATGGAATTTATCTGACAACGAAAAGCAGGAAAGAAGGACATGGAATAGGATTACAAAATGTGAAACTCGTAGTAGAAAAATATCATGGTCAGATGGAGATCTGCCATACGGAGAAATCCTTTCAAGTGAAAATATTATTATATATGAAATTAGATGAAAAATAGTAAGGCGATGGTGTCTTACTATTTTTTTCGACCGATTTCGTCTATTTTTGCCACCTCAAGGGGCATTTTTACCATTTATGAAAATTTTGTGATTTTTTAGATTATAGTAGTGCCAAAGTCAGAAAAAAGGAGGGTAGCGGTTATTTTGTAAAGGAATTATAGAAAAAGATTACAAGAGGGAGAAAGAGACTATGAAGAGATTTCGAAAGTCGGCTATAGCCTTAGTACTTGCACTCCTGATGGCACTACAGGGAACAGAGCCTATTTTTGTACAGGCAAAAGAGGCCATTGAGGATGTACAGAAGAATGCAGATTTCTCCAGACCAGAGGCTTTGACGGAAGAGGAAGCAGGGATTACAGATTCCACATCTGGAGAACAAGATAAGAGTCAGCAGTCTGATGCGGACGTACAAAATGAAACGACGCCATCAGAAGATACAGAGACGCAGGAAGAACAGACAACTCCAGCGGAAGAAACAGAAGAAAATCCGCAGGAAAAAGAAGTGGAGTTGAAAGAACCACAGGATTACTATCCGATTCCAGAAGAACCGGAAGGTGAACTGATTGATTATGATGCCATTTCCAAGACTTATAAGACAGGGGACAAGCAGTATACAACCGTTTATGGAGGTTATGTCGGAACTTATAAGAATGAGGATGGAGATACCGAGCTGGTTGATAATACACTTGTAAAACCAGAAGAAGCAGATACTCCGGCATCCGAAGAAGCACAGGAAGCCAGCAGTGTAGTGGCAACTGAAGAAAAGGAAGAGAAAACAGAAGTTTATCAGAACAAGGCAAACGATTATGCTATCCTTCTTCCGGAACAGATGTCAGAAGAGAATGGTGTAACGATTGAAAATGGAAAGACCAGAATCGGGATCATTCCGGTAGATGGAGATTATACACATTCCGTTATTAAAGACAATGCGATCCTTTATAATGAAGTTTACGAGGGCGCAGATGTTCAGTATACAGTACTGGATTCCAGCATTAAGGAAGATATCGTACTTCAGCAGCCAACAGACAGGGAAGTCTATGAATACGAGCTGCAGATTCCGGGGTATCAGGCAGAAGTAAAAGACAATCAGGTCTATATCTATCCGGAAGGGAAGACAATCAAAGATGCGAAGTATCTTCTGGAGACGCCATCAATGGAAGATGCTGCCGGGGAAATCAGTTTCCTGATCACATTGGAACTTCGGGAAGAAGATGGAAAAACAATCCTGACCGTAAAACCAGATAGGGATTGGCTTTCGGCAGAAGAACGTCAGTATCCGGTCAGGATCGATCCGACACCAGTAGAGATTCAGAAGAGTTCCTTTAACATGATCGGTGTGGAAGAGGGAAGTCCTACCAGTCAGATTGGTGACAACAATTATCCGTATGTCGGATTTGATGATGGTATTAAGTCTGGGAACCTTGCAGGATTTGGTACTGCACACCAGAACTGCCGGACTTATATCAAAGTAAATTCAAATTTTAGTCAGATTCCGAAAGATTCCAAAATTGACAGTGCAACATTTGCAGTCAGTCAGAAAACTGCATACAGTGGTGGTGCATCCCAGTTTGGACTTTATCGTGTAGATCAGTCGTGGAACACCTCCATCACATGGAAAACAAAACCAGTAAATCTTACGTTTCAGGATGTACAGAATGCAAGTACCAGCAGGAACAGCTATATCAATTATGACGTCAAAGATCTGGTCAATGACTGGGTGCAGGGAACTCATGCGAATAACGGATTTGCACTGGTAGCCATTGCCGAGGCAAATAACCTTGGAGCTTCTATGCAGTGTGAGGTACTGAATAACAGGGCATCCGTTTATGGACCGAAACTCAGCATCCAGTGGTCACCGGCTGAAGATCCATATCTGCGAGATATGTCACTGGATGAAACAACGATCCTGCTTCGCCCGATGACAGAAAAGAATACAAATGGAAAGCTGAAGTTTGATGCCGTATTTGCAGACGGAATTGCAAAGAGCAAATCTACAGTAGAATATTATCTGCTTCCAGATGAGGAAAATGAAGAACATCACGAAACAGATGCAAAACCATTGTATTCCTATCCAGACAGTACTGAATACAATAAGCAGTTCCCGGAGGCGAATAAGTATTACAGCAAAGATTCCAACTGGCAGAGTGCACTGTATTCAGGGCTGACGAAGGACAAGCTTTATAAGATCAAAGCAAAAGCATCGAAAGAGATTGATGGAAAGCTGGAAACAGGAAAAGAAGTGACCAGTGACAGCTTTGTGATCTATGAAGTGAAGCAGTTTGATACATTCCCGAAGATTGCAAAATATTATGGTGTTCCGCTTAAGAACATTATGAAAGACAATCAGGTTATGGACGCACTGGTAGTCGCAAATAACACGATCTTTATCCGTAACCCACAGACAAATGTTCCATATAGTCCTGCACCGCTTACCGATCAGGATAAGATGCGGATTGACGGAGCATTGATGGGAAGAGGCCTGCACTGTGAATTTGGATTTGAACCAGTCAACTTAAATACTGGTAACTTCTACATGGATCAGTCCGATGCGACGATGAATGAACTGAATGGAGAATTCTCCATTACAAGAAGCTACAATTCCAAAGGAACAGACCAGCATTCCATGTTCGGACGTGGATGGAGCTTTAACTATGACCAGTCACTTTCTCAAATGGAGGACGGAAGTCTTCTGTATATGAGAGGGGACGGAAGTTATCTGATCTTTGATAAGAATGAAGATGGAAGCTACACTACTCCGGATGGTTATGTATATGATTTAAAAGCAGTCAGCTATAAAGATACAGACCATGACTACATCGGATGGGAACTGACAGATGCGGATCAGAGCGTCTGGTCATTTGATAAATATGGAATTTTACGTTATGTAACGGATGTGAATGGATTTAAGACAGTATTAGATTATGACGATGATTATAATCTGAGTAAGATTACAACACCATCCGGAAAAACATTCGGGGTAAAACAGGATAAATTCGGGCATATCAAGGAACTGTCTCTTCCAGATGGTGGAAAAGTTTCTTACAAATATGATGAGCAGGGAAATCTGATATCTGTAACAGATCCGAATGGAACAACAAAAGAGTACAAATATGATGATGACAGCCGTATGACAAGCTGGAAAGATGAGAATGGCAATACGGTTGTAAAGAATACTTACGATAAAGAAGGAAGAGTTGTAGAGCAGACTGATGCAGAAAAAGGAACGGCAACTTTCAAGTACGGAAAGAGTTCTACTACAACAACGGATAACGAAGGAAATAAGACCGTTTATCATTATGATGATCAGTACCGCACAACATCCATTGAATATCCGGATGGAACAACCTGTGAAAAGACTTATAATGCAGAGAATCAGCTTGCTTCCGAAACGACAGCAGCCGGAACAAAAACTTACACTTATGATACATTTGGCAATGTAGCAACGGAGACAAGAGAGGATGGAAAGACAGCCTCTTATACTTATAATGAGCAGAATAAGCTGACCAGTGCAACTGGATATAACGGAGCAACGGTTACTTACAGTTATGACGGTAATGGAAATATGGTCACATCTACAAAACCGGATGGAACAGCCATTACCTATACTTACGATGACAAACATCGTATGGTATCCCAGACAGACGGCAGAGGTGTCACAACAACGTATTCGTATGACGGACCGAACATGACCGGATATGTGGATGGAAATGGAGCAGCATGGGGATTCACGTATGACGCGATGAATCGTGCAGTTACCATGACAGATCCACTTGGAAATGTAACCTCGAACAGTTACGATGCGAATGGCAATCTGACTTCCAAGACAGCAGCCGATGGCGGTGTGACCGCTTATACGCTGGATGGTGTGGGAAATATTACAGCAAGTACTGACGCACTGGGGAATACCACCACTTATACTTATGATAAGATGTACAACATGACCAGTGGTACAGATCCGAAAGGAAATCAGATCAGCTACGTTTATGATAAGAATTATCAGCAGGTCAAAGCAACCGATGCAAAAGGAAATACAATTACTTATAAGTATGACAGCATGGGACGTGTCATAGAAGAGAGTAATAAAGATTTTGGAACAAAGCTCTATGAATATGACAAAGCAGGAAATCTGAAAAAATATACCGATGGAAATGGAAATGCAACCGTATCCAAGTTTGATTCTCTTGGACAGGTGCTTCAGTCCAAAGATGCAGTTGGTAATATAACCAAATATGAATATGACGCATTAGGAAATGAAACCAAGATTACTTATGGAGATGGAAGCAGCCATTCCAAGGAATATGATAACTGCGGAAGACTCGCTAAAGAGACAGATGAATTAGGTGCAGTTACCACTTATACTTATGATGCGGCAGACAATCTGGTATCAAAATCAGATGACAGTGGAAGAACCTGGACTTATACCTACGATAATACAGGAAACCGCTTAAGTGAAACCAACCCAGAAGGTGGAACTACCACATATACTTATGATAAAGCAGGAAATCTGGTATCTTCTACCGATGAAGAGGGAAGAACAGATACTTATGCTTACGACAAGGCAGGAAATCTGACTACATCCAAAGATGCCCTTGGATATACCGTATCCATGAAGTATGACTTAAATGGAAATCTGGTATCCTCTACCGATGAAAATGGAAATACCAGTACCATGACTTACGATGGTAATGGAAACATGACATCGGTAAGCGATGCAAAGGGCAACATTACAGCAATGAAATATGATTCCACCGACAATCTGGAACAGACGGTGGATGCCCTGAAAGGAAAGACCACTTACGAATACGATTCACAGGGCAACAGCACAAAGATGACAGATGCCCTCGGCAATGCGTATAGTTATGTGTATGATAAAGAGGGAAATAACACATCCATAATACTGCCGACAGGGGACAAGGTGCTGATGGAGTACGATGCCATCGGACAGCTTGTAAAATGTACGGATGCACAGGGACTCGTAATTACCTATCAATATGACGGAGCAGGCAACCTGATCCATTCCTCCGACAATGGTGGAAACAGTATGGATTATACTTATGATGGTGCCGGAAATGTACTGACACAGACCGATGAACTTGGCAGGACAGCAACATACAAGTACGATCAGTACGGCAGACTCCTGAAACTTACTGAAGCAGACGGAAGTATCACATCTTATGAATATGATGTTATGGACCGCATTACAGCGGTAACGGATGCGGAAGGTCATAAAACAACCTTTACCTACGATAAAGTCGGCAACCAGTTATCCATGACAGAAGAAGAGGAAGCCACATATAAATACGCTTACGATAAGAAAGACCGGGTTATTTCTCAGACAAATCCACTGGGAGCATCCAGCACCTTTAAGTATGACGGAAATGATAATGTGACGGAATCTGTCGATGAAAACGGTACGGTTACCAAGTATGCTTACGATAAAAATGACAATCTCGTATCCCAGACAGACGGAAATGGAAATACGACAACCTACCAGTATGATGAACTGGACCGCAAGATCGGTGAGACTTCTCCGTTAAAAGAAACAAATGAATACCGTTATGATGCCATTGGAAATCTTACCAAATCAAAAGATCCGATGGGACTCATTACCGAATACAAATATGACAGCCTGAGTAACATGACGGAACAGATTTCTCCAAAGGGAGCAGTTACCAAATATGATTACGACAAGCATGGCAATGTCATTTCTGTAACGGATGCAAAGGGAAATGAGACACAGTACAGTGTTGACCTGAATGACAATGTCACAAAGATGACACAGGCGAATGGTGGAGAGTATACCTATAGTTATGATAAAGCCGGACGTCTGAAGAGTATGACCAGTCCACTGGGTTATACTAAAAATTTCTCTTATGATAAAGTGGACAACGTGGTAAAAGAAAGCGACAGCTTAAAGAGTACCACTACTTATACTTACGATAAGCTCCATAAGATGAAGTCTTCTACCAATGCACTGGATGGAACAACCAGCTTTTCTTATGATAAGTATGGCAATCTGGTGAAGGAGACAGATCCGCTTGGACGGAGCAATACCTACAGTTATGACCTGGCAGGTCAGATGACTTCTGCAGCTGATCCGCTTGGTAAGATAACTGCTTACACTTACGACCCGGCAGGAAATATTACTGAGATCACCAAACCGGGTGGAAGAAAGACCAGCTATGGATATGATAAGAATTATAATGTTACATCTGTAACAGATCCGATGGGCTATGTTGCAAAGACAGTCTACGATAAAGACAACCGTGTAACAGAAGAGACCGATGCACTGGGGCAGAAGGAATCCTATACCTATGATAAGGACAGCAGGGTAACTTCTATTACAGACAAGCGTGGATTCACAACGGGATTTGATTACGATGCACATGGGAATATTCAGGTTGTTACAGATAAGACCGGATTAAAGAGCCATCTGGAATATGACAAGAATGACAACCTGACCAAAGTAACTGATGCCCTTGGCGGTGTAACAACTTATGGTTACGACAACATGGATAACCTGGTGACCTTCACCAATGCAGCAAATAAGACAACGAATTATACTTATGACTTAGAAGGCAACCTGACATCCATCAAAGATCCGGCAGGAAGAACGGAGAAATTCGACTATGATGAAAAAGGCAGACTGACCGGACATACACAGGCAAGCGGCAAGAAAACCACGTATGATTACGACAAACTGAATGACCTGTTGGAGAAATCTTATCAGGACGCAAAAGGCGAGACATCCGAAAAGGACGTGACCTACGCATATAACAGTGCCGGGGAACGGGTATCCATGAAGGATCAGACAGGCAAGAGCAGCTACGAATACGATGCACTTGGAAGAATCACCAAAGTGACAAGCGGTTCGAAAAAGGATGTCAGCTACGTTTATGATGACGCAGATAATCTGCAGGCAATCGTATACCCGGATGGGACAAAGATCAGCTATGAATACGACTTAAATGATAATCTGGTAAAACTGACAGACCGTAATAGAAAAGTAACCACTTACAAGCATGATGCACTGAACCGTGTGACAGAAGTTACTAGAAGTAATGGAACAAAGACGGAAGTATCTTACGATGCAGAAGATCATATCACAAAGATTGTGAATACCTGTGGTTCCTGCGGCAAAGTAATCAGTACTTATGAGTACAAGTACAATGATCAGGGATATGTAGTTGGAGAAACAGCTACGGAACTGGAAGCTGGAACAAGAAAGACGCCAAGCTGGGAAGACTGGTACAACTGGGGCGATACACAGAAAGAGACAGACAAAGCAGACTGTGAGCATCAGGAAAAAGAGATCCAGACGACACGTACCTATGAATACGATGACAACTGGGAACTGACACGCTGTACAGAAAAAGCAGAGGGCGGTAAAAAGACAGTCCATAATTATACTTATGACAAGATTGGAAACCGGACCTCTTACGAGAAGATCGAGGATGGTGTCAGCAAAGCAAAATATAACTATAAGTACAACGATTCCAACCAGCTCATCAAACGCACCAATGCAAAGATCTGGGGCGATCCGGGAACAACCTACAGCTATGATAAAGATGGCAATCTGATCCAGGAATGTGATAAGACAAACAGTGCAGATCCGGTTACTTATGAATACACAGCAGAGAATCGTTTGGCAGTAGTAAAACAGGGTGGAACAGTCCTGATGGCAGCCATGTACGATGGAGATAACAACCGGGTATTCGAACTTGATAACACCTATAAATGGGAAGACTGCTATGGCGATGAAGTCCTGATCCCGGCGAACCAGCGTACCGAAGATGGAAACAGCCCGAAAGAGCAGCTTGCCTCTCTGGTAAAAGGCGGTTCCAATGCCAAAGGATACACACTGACAGAGTATATCAACGATATCAATCGCGAGAATACAGAAGTCCTTGCAGAGTATGGAGCAGACGAGAAAGTACGTCAGGCTTATACTTATGGAGAAAGTGGAATCGGAGAACGGGTAAGCGTTGATAAATCGGAAGAAAGCAGTTATTATTTATATGACGGAAGAAACAGCGTGACCGGAATCCTGACCGAAACAGCTAATCTGACGAACAGTTATCAGTATGATTCATACGGTAACCTTACATCAGGAACAGCAGACGGTGTCAATTACTACGGTTACAATGGGGAGTCCACAAATGTAAAAACAGGACTTCAGTATCTGCGGGCAAGATACTATAACGCAGAGAACGGAACCTTTACAACTGAAGATAGTGACCTTGGAACGACAGAAAATCCATTGACCAGAAACCGCTACGATTATACGACCAATAATCCGCTGAATTACAGTGATCCGACAGGACATTCATTGTGGAGCAGGATTAAGAGTACAGCTAAAAAAGCAGCGAAAGCAGTCAAGAGTGTCGGCAAGAAAATCGTTAATACTGCGAAAAAGGTAGTCAAAACAGTAGTAAATACAGCTAAGAAAGCAGCAAAAACTATTGTTAACACAGTGAAGGGGGTAGCAAAAACTGCCAAAAATGCAGCTAAACATGCAAAACAGACATATCAATCTGTGAAAAATCGTGTAACCAGTAGCAGTACATATCAAAAGATCACATCCAGAGGAAGTCAGTTTATTCGTTCTGTAAGCAATGGGGTACAGAAAATTGGAAAAACTTATACATCTTTCAAATCCTATGTTTCAGAAAGAACGGCAGAAATCCGCTCAGAAGTGGTACGACATATGTGTACGACAACAAATCGTATTACAGATAAGCTTGGAAAAGTAGACTGGAATGCGGTGAAAAAAGTAGCCATTGGTATAACTGCGGTTACAGTTTCTGGTCTTGTAGTTGCTGCAACAGGCGGTTTGGCTGCAGGAGCAGTTCTGGCAGCATTGCCAGCAATGGGTGGCTTAGGAACGGCGATGGTTTCAGGAGCAGTTATTGGAGCTATTGGTGGAGCTTCATATAGTGCAGTGAATTCAGGTTTGTCTGGAAATAGTCTGAAACAAGTAGCAAAAGATACGTTAGTCGGTGGTATTGCAGGAGCAGTGACAGGTGGCGTTATGGGTGGCCTTAGTTATGGGGCTGGGAAACTTTTGAATGTAGTAAGGAGTGCAGGAAGTACCCATAATGATGGGATTGATAAATCGTTTAAAAAATTAGTTGCAGAAGTAACCGAAACAAAATTGCCAGAAGGCACTTGGGAAAAACCACCATTAGAGCGAGGAGATATTATTGACAAAGCTATGGGAAATAACTTGGGACACAATTTCCCGACCATAGATAAAGTAGAAAATGGTGTTGTGACTAGTGTTAAAAGCCGAGACTTAGGTGCAAAGACTTATCAAAATGGTAATAAATTGGAAAAGGTAATTGTCAAGGACATTAATAAAGTTTCAGGATTTATAGGAGAAACATTTAATGGTAAATTTGTTAATGCGGAAGAAATAGTGGGTAGACAATTACAAGTAGTTGTTCCAAATGTAACATTAAGCGAAGCTCAGATAAATGCAGTTAATAATGCTACAAAACATGGTATTGATAAAGGTGTTAAACTCATTATTACAGTAGGAAAATAATAGCAAAGTAAATAGCTTAAGGGGAATATTTTATTCCCCTTAAGTAATAGAGAGGAGAAAACGGATATGATTTCTGTATATTATAATCAAAAATATGGTTTCTTAATTGTGCCTAATGCCATTGAAAGGTTTATGGGATGTTATATTTCTATCGAACCTACAATTGAAATTATGGCTGAAGAAACAATAGATAAGATAGGCTGTGCAATTAGAAAAGGAATAAAAATTGCAGAAAGTTTCCCAAAAGTAGACGAATCTCAATTAAACAATTTTTGGAAACAAACAAAATATAAAAGTTTTCCAACATTTTCCAAGAATTATCAAAGAATTGATTTGAAACAAAATGGAGATGAATTAGAAATTAGAAGATGGGAACGGAATAATAGAGGGGGATATTCGCGAAAAACGGAAGAAAAAGATTATATTAATTTTATAGAAATGTCGGATTATGAATTGGGCTTGTTTATAAAAAAAATGTTTGAACCATGTGAAATTAGAATTGATGAAACAGAAAGATTTGAAACATTAGAGGGGAAAATAATTAGTTATTCGATTCCAAATGAGCATTATAAAAATATTGGTGATGGTCATACAGATTCTTATATGACATATAGAAATGAAGATTATGATAAGTTGTATATTTCTTTTTTGATAGGTGATGGAACTGATTGTACAGATGAAGTAAGCATAAAAAATCATTACAAAAAAATATACAAGCAAATGTCGAATATTAAATTTGAAAGTAAATGTAATAAAAAATATGTACATTTTTTAACAGAAAATGGAGAAGTATTGCTGAGTTTTATTGATAATGGTTATGTGGAGTTTTTTATGTGCATTCCATATAATATTGAAAGAAAAGTTCAAAAGGAGTCAATAGAACAGTATTTAAAAATGTTATTTTCGATAAAAATTGAAGATAAATAAAGCGTGAAGGAGAGAATATGCAAAAGAAGAATTGTGTTTTGTGCATAAGTATAGGAATTATAGTATGTATATTGTTATCAGCTTGCTCCAGACAACCAGACTTTGATGCCAAATCCTACGTCCAAAGTTCTCTTGATGCACACTATCATGGAGAATATAAGGACTATGCGAATCTGTTAGAAATCTCGGAAAAAGATGCCAAGAAAGAAATCGAAGAGGATTTTAATGAGAGTATCCAACAGCAATTTGATGATTCCGATAACATTACGGATAAAGGAATTGCTGATTATGCGGAAAAACTGACAGAAGTAAAGAAACTGGCAAAATACAAAGTACAAGATGTGAAAGAAGAGGATGGAGTCTATACAGTAAGTGTACAAGTTGAACCATCCAATGTATTTCAGACATTGCAACAAAGCTCTACAGAGGTAAGCAATGAAAAAATAAAGCAGGGATTGGATGGAAATGATCCGGAAGTCTTTGCAGCTGTATTAACAGAAAGTGTCCAGAAGAGTCTTGAAAAGAACAGATATGGAAAAGCTGTTACTGTAAACGTATCCGTGGAAAAAGATAACTCAGGAAAATATGGTCTTTTGGATACAGAGATGAATAAGTTGGAAGCAGCGATGTTCCCAACAGAATAAGAATGAATGGAAAGCTATCAGAGGAAAAAAACTGGTAGCTTTCTTTTAAACTCCAAGACAAGAAAACTTGTTAAAAAAGCTATTGTAATAGTAGAAAAATTATAATAAATAATGGATGACAAGAGTCTTTTATTCATTATGAGAAAAAGAAGGAATCTCCTATGAACCAACAAGAAATATTCACGTAAGATGGAAAAAAGTGCTGTAATCGAAGAGGTTGCAGCATTTTTTTCTTCGACATTTTTCGAACATTATAACGTACCTATCCGGTCACCGCCATGCTCCGATTTGATTTCTATATCAAAAATCAGATCGGAGGAAAGATAAATGGCTTATAACAAGACAAGTGAAGAACGAAAGTGGAATTATTGGAAAGAACAGGAAGAAAAGAAATTGCGTGAACTGGGAATGGAAGAAGAGAAGATCCAAAAGCTGCGCCAGATGGACAGGGAAGACTTTCTGGAAGAGCGCAGATACCGGGAACATCTGGATGAAACGATGCAGGATATGGATTCCATAAAAGAAAAGGACAGCGAGCTGTTTGCAAGGGATGTAAAGGAGCTTCTGGATCACATAGGTGATAAGCGAATCTATGAACTATTGAAAGAAACGGAGCATCAGACACTGGAAATCCTCTTACTCAGTACATGGGGATATTCTGGAAGAGAAGTTGCTAAGATTATGGGAATGGCAGAACAGACGATTTATACCAAAAGAAACCGTTTGAGAAAAAAATTAAAAAATTTATCAAAAATTGAATAATTATGGCGTTTTTCGTCGGCTATTTAATAGGCAGGTAAATTTTGCCAGTGTACTTTGACAACCTCATACCAGCATTACAGGTACGTTCCCGTAAGTAGAAGCGTGGCAGGAAGACGCGAGGACAGATGAAAAGGGCATGGAAGAAATTAGACCAGAAAGTGAGAGGCAGAGTTCTTTTGTGGCGTTTTCGTTTCGAGCGAATCATCTTTAACTGAAACAGGACCGTGGCGGTCTTTTGCGAGGATCACTTACGAGGGGATAATGATACATAGGAACTGCCAGTGAGCAGAGGATGGACTTTGGGTTGTAATCAGCAAGACTTTTAGAAAATCCGTGAGCGGTGCAATGCCAAGCATCCGCCTGTAATGTTCCCGTAAGGCAATGGGGGAGTCGAGGACAAATACAACGCCAAAAATCAAAAGTATAAGAAATCAAGGAAGAATGTGTCGTTGATATCAGATACATACGGCTGTAGGGAGAAATCCTTTACAGCCGTATTGATGTGATATCAGCACGCATATCAGGTAACAAATTATGTATTACACAAGAGAATATCTCAATAGAGCGCATCGAGAAATTGATACTATTTTCCGAGTGCTGTTCCCGGAACATGGAATGGCAGTAAGGGAAGAACAGATTATGTTATGCCACAAAATGCTGGATAACCTGCTGGGAAGAAACATAGCACTGTGTGACGCGGGTGTCGGTATCGGCAAGACGTATGCCTATCTGGTGGCCTGTGTTCTGATGAGAAAATATTCCCTCCTTGCAGAAGGATGTTCCCCTTATGAGCAGCGTCCGGTCGTGATATCCACTTCCAGCATTGCACTCCAGAAAGCAATTCTTACAGAATATATCCCTTTTCTCTCCCGGATTCTTCAGGAGAACGGGACGATTCAGGCCCCTATTAAAGCTGTGATACGAAAAGGGAAAGAGCATTTTGTCTGCGATGAGAGGTTGGAGCACCGAATCGTTGCAATCGAAGAAAAAAACAAAAATGCGTTGCAGAAAGAAGCTCTGCTGTCGTTGAAAGAACATTATGATATGGACGAAGTGTCCAACTTAAGTGGGTTTGACAGAAGGATGGTGAGTGTACCGAAGTTCTGTTCGGGAGACTGCCCGAAAAGAGGCTCATGCAGGTATCAGCAGTATCTGGAGCGTTCCAGAGATCATGAAATGTTCATTCAGATCTGTAATCACAATTATCTGCTGGCTGATGGTTATCACAGGCTGCAGGATTACCGCCCGTTATTAAAAGACTACCGAGCATTGATTGTCGATGAAGCACATAAGCTGCCGGATGCGGCAAAGCAGATGTTTGGGAAGAGCCTCTGTTATGACGATATCCGAGAAATCTGCTTTTATCTTGGGAATGAGTACCAAGGCCCGGAGATAAGAAAACTGTCCGGGACGATCCGGATGGTGCTGGACATCATAGGAGAAAACCACAGAACCAGATATGGGATAAAAGAAGAATTCCACATGACAGAAGAGTGTGCAATGTATTTATATGAGGGGATACAGACCATGAATAAGATCATAGAAAAATTAGAAAAGAAGATTCCAAAGTGGATCAGAAACAAGCTGGAAGAAACCAAAAGTGTGCTGGAATGCTTTTTCCATCAGGATAAGAAGTATGTGCTGCATCTGAAGCAGGACCATGACCACCGGATTATATTGTGTGCATCCAGCAGACGGATTCCACAGTATCTGGACCAGATGTTATGGAGCAGAGGAATGGGAGCGATTCTGACAAGCGGAACTTTAAAAACCGGACAGGGATTTTCCCACATTCGGAAAATGACAGGATTACAGAGAGTGCGGAGAGTCCGGGAATATGTGGCAGACTCCCCGTTTGAATATCAGAAGAACTGTCTGTTATATCTGCCAAAGAATTTGAAGACATGCAGAAGAGAAAGTCAGGAAGAGGCAGAGATGATAGCAGGCCATATCCATTCACTGATCTGTTCGACTTACGGGCATACGCTAGTGCTGTTTACATCTTATCATTTGATGGGAAACGTTTACCAGATGTTAAGGGATGAAATTCCGTTCCCGATGATAGAGGTGTGGAGACATTCACCGGAAGAGATCACAAGATTTAAACAGATGGACAATGCTGTCCTTTTTGCAGCCGGCTCCTGTTGGGAAGGAGTAGACTTCCCTGGAGATATGGTATCTTCGCTGATTATAGTAAAACTGCCCTTTGCTGTTCCTGATCCCATCAGTGAAGCACAGAAGAAGGAATATGCCAGCCTGAAAGATTATATTCAGGCAGTGATTGTTCCAGACATGCAGAAAAAACTAAGACAGGGATTCGGACGTGCTCTCCGCACCGAGACAGATACTTGTGTCGTGTCCATTTTAGACGAGCGTGCAGGAGAAGGTGGCAGGTATCATGAGGAAGTAATGTGTGCGCTTCCGAGCTGCAAGATGGCAAAAGATATCAAGGATGTCCAGCACTTTATTCGAAACCGGAAAGGCGTGGAATACTACCTGTAACCGTTCGTGGTTCTGCTACAGAAAAAGCAGATTTTGCACGAAAAGTTTGGTGGTATTTCAAGGGCGTTTTCGGTGGGATTGTTGGTATTGATGAATAGCTATTTCGGCATGAAGTGGGTATACTGTGTATAGCGTTAGAGGAAAGGAGGCAGCTTATGATATACAAGGTGGAAACGATAAAAGATGGAACAGAAAAATATTTTTTCATCAGAAATCTGGAAACAATGAGTATTGAAGAACTGCCAAGTAAATATCTAATGCATAAGATTAAATGTAAACGTTCACCAAATACAGTGAAACGCACAGCATTTTCAATCTGCTATTATATGAAATATATGGCAGAGAAAGAAATGGAACTCACAGAAGTCTATCAGTTAGATTATGAAAAACAGACAGAACACTTTGTGGAATTTTTATACTGGCTTAAAGCCGGAAACCATACAGAGCAAACGGCTGGAGAAAAGAAGTGTCCGAATGAAGGAACCTGCAACGCATACTTAAAAGATGTGTTCAGGTTCTATTTATTTATAGAGGCAGAATATGAACAGTACGGAAGTCTCAAAACCTTATCGTATAACCAGATTATAGCGGTTAATCAGGTGGGAGTAAAAAAGGTACTGCGGAATCATTCTTTTAAAGCCTATCTGAAGGAAGAGGAACATCGTGGGAGAACAGCAAAAGAAAATCAGATTATTACAATTTTACAGGCCTGTACGAACCGAAGAGATCAGCTTCTGTTACTTATGTTAGCAGAAACCGGATACAGAATTGGGGAACTACTGGGAGTAAAATATGTCAAAGATATTGATTATAGGAATCACATGATAAGGGTATGCTTCCGGGAAGATAATGAAAATGAAGCGAGAGCCAAAAATGCGGAATACAGAAGTGCCAAGATAAGTAATGATACGTTTGAATTTCTCATGGATTATCTGGCAAAATATCGGAAAATCCTGCAACATCAGGATTACCTGTTTGTGAATATCATGGGTGAGAACATTGGAAAGCCATTAAGAGTGGACAGTGTATATGATATGTTGGACCGAATGGAAAAGAAAACCGGAGTTAAAATCACACCCCACATGTTACGTCACTATTTTGCAAATATGCGAAAGCAGGCAGGATGGGAACTGGAAATGATCAGTCAGGCATTGGGGCATAAACATTTGGATACGACTATAAAGTATCTGGACTGGCTGGATGATGAACTGATAGAAGCAAGTAATGAGTTTTATGCACAACACACTGCTATTTATGGGGCGGAACGTCTGCTGGAGTAGGGAGGTGTGAGAAATACCTATATATTTATTGCAACAGGCAGAACACATAACAGAATCTGAAGTAGATATTGAGAAGAAAAAGCAGGAACTATATTCAGAAATTGATGCACTTGGAATAAAAAGCGATTCAAGAATTAACAAATTGAAAAAGTTCTTGGCAGATAGAAAAATCTGGCATCTGGAAGAAATGGATTATCCTTTGCGAAATTCGTATGAACAATATTTAAGAGGACAGATACGATCACAAATTGTATCTTTCTATTTGAAAATATATGATACGGTAAAACAACAACATATCTATCAACAAATGCAGACGCTAAATGGAAAGCGGATATATGAATGGAAATATCAAAATAAAATTTATTTTCTGAAGTATTATCCGGAAAAGGAAATAGCTGAGACCTTTGAAACTTCTTATAAAACAAACCTATTGGTGTGGGATTTTACACAAAATTGTTCAGAAGTTTTAAAGAAACAAATTTTTTATACGTTGAGTCGTATCATTGCCAATACTTCAATGTCTAAGGCTTATAGAAATGTCAGGTTAAAATCCTTAAAACTTCTTTATGATTCTTGTGTTCAGTTAAATATTACGGATATTGGATTGCTGGAAATGGAACAAGTGGAAACTATTTTAAAGAATTTTCCCGAAACGAGTCAACGAAGTATTTTAGGTGAATGCAGAAGAGATGCGTTTATGCAGCAGGAACAGATCCAATGGGAAGCAAATGTATGGTATCTGGAACGATTACATCTTGGAAAACATCGGATAGACGAAAGTAAATCCTTAATTAGCATTTCTTTTATGGAAGTCAAGGAAATACAGAATCGAGAAATTTTACAGGCATACATGAAATATGAACTGGGAATTACTGGACAGGCAGTCAGCACGATTGTACGAAGATTTGTATGTATTAGAAATTTTATTGAACTGCTGGAACAAGAAAAGATACTGGCGATTCATGCAACTGTCGCAGAAGTAAAAAAGTATGCAGACGGCTTGCGAGAACGGGGAATACAGGCAAAGGGATTTAATGAAAGAATTTTCGGTATCGGTCATTTTTATAAATTCATGGAAGTTAAACAGTATATTACAAGAATGCCATTCCGAATTGAATATTTCCAACAAAAAGAAGTAATAGTACATCATGATCGTAGCGTTGAGGAAACAGTATATATGGAAATTTTGAAAAAATTATATCTTTTTCCAGAGCGATTACGATGTATGTTCCTACATCTGTGGTGTCTAGGATTACGGGCGAGTGAAGTGTGTACATTGAAAGGAAATGCTTATTATCAGCAGGGCGAGGATTATTGGATTCAGGTGTATCAGGTCAAAATGAAGAATTATAAAAGGATTCCAATCCCACAGGCACTTTATCAGATTATGAAAGTATACTTGAAAAAACATGAAATTCAGCCTGAAGAATTCATTTTTAAAAACAGCAGAGGTGGTGCTTGTCTATATGGTACATTCCGAACTCAGATGATAGAAGCGTGCCGGGAAAATAAGATTGCAAATGGAGAATATTTATTTCAATCACACGATTATCGACATACAGTAGCAACTATGTTTTATGACAGTCATGTATCACTGCAAAGTATCAGGGATTATCTTGGACATACTTATGAAGAGATGACAAGACAGTATATTGATTATATGCCGCAAAGGATTGCAAAAGCAAATGATGAGTTCTTTGAAATGCAAGGAAGTAGTTTAGCATCATGGCTAAAGAAAGAGGAAAAAGATGGAAAATGATATTATATACTTCAGCGATTTCCCCAATTTACAAGAAACAGGGACACGTAAGGATAATGGAAAATTTGATTTAACGTTGCTTCCAACGCAAGAATTAAAGGAAGAGTTTCGAGGTTATATTATGTATCGCTGCAAAAACGGAACGTTTAGAGCATTGATTCAGGATCGAACAGCTTATAATCATATTGCAAAGTTTTTGAACAGCAGAATAAATCGGAGAATCAAAAGCCTTGGAGATAGAAATCCAGAAAAATGGATATCACTTTTAAAAGGCTGGATGTTAGAACAGGGAATAACTATTGTAAAAGAAAAGAAGAGTGTGTATGGTACAGTAAGCTATGGCGAAGCAGTGACGATATTATATTTCAGAAACGTACTGAAATTTTTAGGGCCAGAAGATTTACGGGATGAGATAGAAAAAGATGTTTGGGAACTAAAAAATCTGGATATTAAAATCAGATCCAATCCAATTTATAATGTAAAAACACTGGATTTCAGAAAAATATATCAGCCAGATATCAGGGAAGAATGTAAGAAAGCTGTTTATATGAATCTGCAGTATGAAGCAATAGGAACTGTACAGGGAGAATTGACAATAATGAGGATATTCTCAGAATATCTCCAAAAAGAGTATTCCAAAATAAAAAGCTGCAGTGAAATAGACAGAGAAGTGTTGGAAGAATTTTTGATACATCTGTCAACAAAAGATACTTCCCATAGTGCGAATAGTTCTTATGTAATTTCATTAAGACGACAGTTAGAGACAATCGGAAAAATTTACAGCTATGAAAGATTGGAGCATTTATTTATTAATACGGATATTCCACCGGAAGTAAATGCAGAATTTAGAGTGTATTCTGATGATGAAATGAAACGACTGAATGCGGAAATTACACAGATGGATGTACAGATTGCAAGATGTCTTCTGATACATCAGATGCTTGGAACTAGGATATCAGATACCCTTACACTGAGACCAGATTGTCTGACGAGAGAAAATGGCCAAGATATGATTGAAATATATCAAGTTAAAACTAAAAGATATAAAAAACCGATCAGTAAAGAACTTGCAAAACTGTTACAGAGTTCTATTGAATATACACAGGAAAAGTTCGGTGATACAGAATACATATTTGTTAATGAAAAAGAACCTGACCGCCCGATGCAGTATATGGCTATAAAAACAAAAGTCATGTCCATGATACAGGAAAAGCAGTTGAAAGATGATCATGGCGAATTATTCGGGTTTGGAACGCACATGTTCCGGCACTACTATGGCGTCAAACTTACAGAAATGCATCTGGATGACTGGACGATAGCGAGACTATTGGGGCATAAAAGACTGAATAATGTACAGCATTACCGGAAAATGAGCAATCAAAGAATGGCAGACGAAACCAGAGAAGTAAGACAGAGGATGAGTGACATCATATATATGAGTCTGGCAAGATGGGGTGAAGAATATGAGCAAATACGACAAGATGATTGAGGAAAATCAGAGAAAAAGTAAAGAGAAAATTGAACTGGCATTGCAAGCAATACAAGATATGCTGGCAAATAAAGAACGTATCAGCGTTCCAAAGCTGATGAAGAAAACTGGATTGTCGAGAGGATTCTTTTATAAAAATCCAACCGTCCGGGATACATTGAACCAAGCAGTAGAGCAACAGGCCGGAATGATAGATCCAAGAAGAGAAATTCTGAACATGGCGATGGAAAAACAGATTGAACTGTTGAACCAGAAGGTGGCAGCTCTGAGCAGAGAAAATAAGGAACTGAAGAGAAAGAACGAAAAGTTACAGAAGGCATTACGGAAACAGGATTTGAATTTTATTAAGAACTTATAACATTGAAAATAATAAGATGGAAGAGATGTGTGCAGACACATCTTTTCATCGTTGAGGATAAAATATATAGAATGAGAATGGGATTGTTTTATGGTATACTAAAAGTGAAATGCTAACTTTGATATGAGGTATAAAACAATATGACAGAAATACAAATTAAAAATTTAATTAAAGAATATGAAAAAGAATATATTGAGTTTATGGAAATTGAGAAATTACCACAGTATAAGATAGATTTTTTTGAAATTAATGTTGAGGAAAGCGATGCAGCAGGATTCGCTTCAGCCGCCCAAGCTTACTATAATACGAAAACAGATGAACATATATTAAGGATATGCAAAAGTTCGGAAATACCAAGGTATATTGTGTTTCATGAATTTACGCATATTTTAGATACGGAAATGTATGCAAAGCAAGATTCTTGGAAATATATGGCTTTGTCTGGTTATACAGAATATCATGCAGCACAAGTTGAATTGATGATAATGTTAGGAGCAGATAGTATACAAACTCAAGATTTTTCATTTACAGTTGATGTTGAAATAGGTAATAGTACAGTTAGGAATTACCTAAACTCAAGACATCAATTAGTAGTGAATATGATGAATAGAACAGATTTTCCAAGAGATATTGAAGCATTAAAAACAACGGTAGGTGTGCTATATAATTATTTTGGAGTGCGTTCTATATGTAAAATGTATGCGAAAGATTATACTGAAGAAGTGGATAACACAATTATTATTCAGAAACTTTCAAAAGTATTATTTGAAGAGATAAATAGCTTTATGGTTGGATGGTTTAATGAAGCACAAGTAGAGCTGAGCTTTGTGTCATATATGAAAATAATGTGGCCTATGCTTCAAAGCTATTTTGGAAAAGAATGAAAGATAGTAACAGTAAACACAGTTTTGTATACAGTTAAACCCAGTAAAATCAACGCATGAGGGGAACTGGCTACATTTTAATGCAGGATCTGGTGGAACGAGGTGAATGTGAGTGCAGCTGGATAGGGTTTAATAACAGCGAAGAGGGAAATGACTATCAGACAGCAGTGTGGGGATATATTTATTCATACGCGACCGGCATAGACGGAATCACATTTAAGGATGGATTTGATATGGATACCTATTTGTCGGTGTATGAAGCAAATGATAGTGATATAGATGATGTTACACTGCCTGACAGTACACTTCTTACAGTCACGGATGATGGAATAATTGATGTGCAGATGGAATATCCGGTAAATGTAACACAGATCTATAAGGATGTGGAGCTTATTTCTCTGAAAAATATAGAGCAGATCATCAAGGCGGAGATTACGGAAAATCCTGATAAATATGATATTGCATCGTCATTCAATAAGCTACAGCTTAGTTATCTTAAGATAAGAAGTGACAGTGAGCAGGGAAAATACAGCTATGTTCCGGCGTGGGCACTGTCACGTATGGTAGACTACTCCAATGAGCAAAATGCTATCTTTGTAAACGCTATAGATGGAACAATCATAAATTTGGAAAATTCACTGTAAAGGAGAGGCTATGAAGAGGAAAAACGTTATTATACCGGCGTTGGTTCTTGCAATAGCATTAACCGGCTGTTCAGGAAAAAAAGTAGATTACAATATGGAAACTGAAAATATAAACACAAAAGCAGGAAGTGATATAAGTGCGTTTGACGACAGTACGAAATGGAATGACAGCTTTTCTGTTGAGACATCTGACGAAAGTGTGGATGTGGATATTTCAGCAGACATTACCCTGCCGGACTGCAAAAGCATGTCGGTTGTTGAGGTGCAGAATATAAAGGTAGATGCCGATTTCAAAAAGAGTGTGATAGAGGCTTATTTTGGCGATAGTACCATATATTATCACGACATACCTCATTATACGAAAGAAGAGATATATCACAGCATGGAAGTTGTCAAAAATGAGATTGCCGGGTATCAGCAGAAAATTGATGCGGGACTTACCACAGAAGAGGGCATCAGCATGGTGATGAAAAGTGAAAATGATCTGCTGGAACAGTATGAAAAGGCAGAACCATCTGCACTGGATACGCGTGAAATAGCCACAGACTATACGGATTGTAATGAGTATCTGGGATATATTGGTAATGTTTTCTGTGAGCTTAGATTTGGAATTGCTGAGGACGGTTCGCTTGAATATATTTCAGCACAGCCTCTTAAGGCAGGAAGTGAGGGAACATCATATGATAGCAGTGAGTATGGCTATTACGGACCACCATCCTTTGCAGAGGAGCAGGGTGTAGGGGGCCTTAATGGAGGTTCTACAGGTGGAGATACTACATCTTCATATGACAACGAGTGTGTATTGAACAAAGAAGAAGCTGTAAAGAAGGCAGAAGAATTTCAAAATAAATTAGGCAGGGCTTCACAGGTATATATAGGAACCTCAGACTACGAGTGGAGTGCAGGAGTGATAGAGGATGGCGATGATACCGTAAAAACTGATGATACAGAGAGCGTTATAAAGGATACAGCGTGGGGATATATCATAGATTATGGCGAGGGTGTAGATGGTATAGCGTTTTGCAAGTCACTTGATTTCACCCGGAATATGGATATATGGGAGAATCTCGATAACTATGATGATTTTATGCCATATGGCAATAGTTCCTTTATTGTGACGGATCAGGGAGTGACGGAATTTACTGTTTCTTACCCGGTTGATATTGTAAATGAGTCAAAAAACGTAGAACTCTTGTCAATGGACACTATAAAAGAGATCATCAAGGATGACATGACAAAGAATTCAGATCAGTATGATTTTACACAAAATCACACTTACAACAATCTAAAGCTCGGATATATCCGTTTGAAGGATGCATCTGACAAGGATAAATATACTTATGTTCCGGCATGGTGTTTGTCCAAACAGGATAAGGGCTACGACAGATATCCGGTGTACGTGAATGCGATAGACGGCACGATCATAAGGATTGATGATCTCATATAAAATTTAGCTAATGGATCAGGTTCATATTTTGATGGAAAAGATGTGAAAAATATATGATTAACAGAAAGAAAAAATATATAAGTCGTTTGACGCTTACCGCTGCAATTACCTCTATTTTATTTTCAGGATGTGGGGCGGCACAAAAGGAGCTTGCACAGACGGACAGAGCTTCCTACGAGAAAATATCATACCAGACAGTTACGGTACAGAGCGGTTCACTCACACCTCAGACTACCATCAGTCTGAGCGCGCAGGGCTATACCAGGTTTTCCTATGGTGCGACAAACACGGAGCTTACGCTCGAAAAGGTAAATGTGGCAGTGGGTGATCATGTGAAAAAGGGTGATATACTGGTGGCTTTTAAATCCGGGGAGATACAGAAAAAGATTGAGGACTACAGCGGGCAGAGCAGTCAGAATAAGCTTCTGGCAGAGCACTACAGGGCTATTATGAAAATCGATGATACTCAGGATTATTCAAGCGATATTGCCCAGCTTGATAAGGATACAGAGGTTGCGCAGCTTTATCTTGATGAGGCAGAGGAAAAACTGTCGAGATATCAGATTACGGCATCCGAGGATGGCACGATCACAGCAATGAACAATTCGCTTTTGGCGGGAGTTTTTGAACCGGGCAGCAATCTTATAACAGAAATCAGCGGAAACGGCAATTACGAGGCTGACAGACCGGAAGGTTATGACTTTAATGTAGGTGATATATACACGGCAACAGCATCTGATATAGAGTTTGAACTTAAGGTAAAAGAGGTGGACGATAAAAAGGTTGTTTTTGAACCGGTATCGGACATGTCGGCAGTATCGGATGCACAGATATTTTCCATGGAAGTGACGCGCCCTGCTATAGAAAATGCTGTGTATGTGCAAAAGGACGCGGTACATGAGAAGGATGGCAGGTATTTTGTATACACACTGGATGAGAATGGATACAGACAGGCGGTATGGATAAGTGCCGGAGATCAGGTGGGAGACTACCGGATCATCACAGAAGGACTTAAAAGCGGGGATGAGGTGGTTTTGCAGTGAAGAACAGAAACCTTTTATCAATAAAAAAACTGGCAGTACTGGGGATATGTGTATCGTTTGTGGCAGGCGGCTGTGGAAAAATGACAGAAAGCAGCATACCAAAGCTTGAAGAACCTGTAGCGTTAAATGAAGCCTATAGACCTGTGGAATACAGTACGATCGGCTCCATGCAGGTGCTGATGGCTACTGCAGTTCCGAGGGATTACTGCAATTACTACAGTGCCAATGTCAATATTTCACAGATATATGTGGAGCCGGGAGATACAGTAAATGCGGGGGATGTGCTTGCAGTCTGTGATGTGGATGAGGCAAAAAAACAGTTGCAGGAATGTAAGGATGCGCTGGCGCATGAGAATGAGACATATGAGATATCCGCGCAGATCTCGGATACGCAGATCAAATTATGGGAGAGTCAGGCAGCAGAGCAGGAGAACAACACACTGATAGCCACAGAACAGGAAAATGAACGATACGATAAGCAGCTTCACGAATACCGCGTGCAAAAGATCAATGAGCAGATGGCTTTATATCAGCAGATTGTTGATGATGGAACGCTTAAGGCAGCCCACAGCGGTCTTGTCACTTACACTAAGAAGCTGACAGGTGGAAGGTCTGCTGCGGCATACGAGAACATAGTCATTGTCTCCGATACGGATGACCTTGTGCTGGATATAAAAGATACAGCCATAAATGAGTACAAATACAGCGATTATGACAAGAAATATGTGATAGTCGATGGCGAAAAATATGATGTCACCGAGTCTCAATATACATCAGAGGTTTTGGTACTTTCGAAGATAAACAACCGCTATCCGGATGTGTGCGTGGAAAGCAGGGAAAAGCTGTTTCTTACGGCAGGACAGATGTATCCGGTATATTTTGAAAAGACAAAAGCAAATCAGGCACTTGTCGTGGGAAAAGATTCCATCTATAAGGATGGCGATACCAGATATGTCTATGTGAAAAATGATGAGGGCGGCCGCGAGAAACGCATCATAACAACAGGTGAGTATGATGAAAACTATACACAGGTCACAGAGGGCTTAAAAGAGGGGGAGCTGGTCTACTATAATTCTACAGATCAGGTTCCGACAAGGTACAGCAAATATACGGTAACAAGGTCTGACTTTGATATAGCAAACTACGGTGTGAGCTACAGCAGATCTGACGCAGGGACGATAACCGAAACCTGTGATTATGAAGGGCAGATCGTATCGGTCAATGTGAAGCAGGACGATACGGTAGAAAATGGGATGCTGCTTTACGTGGTGGATACCGGAGAGGGCAAAGCTGCCATAACAGAGGCAAAAAATGAGATCGACTCGGAGAATGAATCCTATGCGCACAAGATCGCAGATTACGATAAACAGGTAAAAGATTTATCTGAAGGTGGTAGCAGCGCAGAAGAAAATAACAAACAGGATGAAAAGCCGGATACAGCATATGAAGAGCAGCAGTTGAAATTGAACTTACAGCTGCTTGATCTGCAGAAAAAACTTGCCGGTGCAGACCACACCTATCAGCTTTCCCGGCTACAGTCAGCATATGACAGCATAAGCGCAGGAAATGACGGCAAAGGAAATATTTCAGTATATGCCAAAAATGACGGAAAAGTTTCAAAGGTGAGTGTCAAGGCAGGAGATAATGTGGAGGAAGGCTCAGATATCCTGCAGATAACCGGAAATTCCACGGACGTACTGCAGGTCCTGGTAAAGGATAGCAATAACTATAAAGTATATACGGACAATATAGCAGATGTGGGAGAGCGCGTATCACTTGAGCTGGACGGTACAACAATCTACGGAAACTGTATCGGTTTTGCCGGTTACGACAGGCAAGCTCAAAGGGGATATATAAATCAGGATGATAAAGGTGTGCATATTACAGGAAACACAGATTCAGGATATGGAAATGCAGCATTTTATATAAAACTTGACAATGGAATACCGGATGATCTGACCAGGGCATCTGCTGTAAAGTTTTCTTATGTTTCTTTTAAAAAGGTGGTAGTGGTGCCGACTTCGATCATACACAAGCAGGTCAATCCTATGGACAAAGATGATATATCATACTATGTGTGGAAAATTGATGGGGACAGCGTGGTAAAGCAGCCGGTAATATTGAGCGATTATACATCAGGCAGCAATACATTTGTGCTTTACGGTATTGATGAGGGCGATGAAATATGTTTGGCTTCGTAATTAATAAATTAAAAAACAGAAAATGGTTAAATTTGTGTCTGCTTATGGGAGTGGCTTTGTTTATAGCACTTTTTGTGTGCCACTCTATGTTTGAAAAGGGCGCGGGCAATCAGATACTCGACAGACTTTTTACGGATCATGCCACACAGCAGAATGAGTTTCCTGCACAGATGAGCCGCGAGGGAACATATGCGGTGGCAGATTATCCTGATTCGCAGTCAGTACTTGATAAGCTGTCAGGATACGAGCAGAAGTGGATTGAATATGTGGATATAAACAAGGTTTCCTCACAGCAGCTTATCACACTCCCAGGAGGACGCGCAGATACAGAGTTTGGAGGACCTAACAATTATTTTACAATAGGATATCTGCCGGGACTTTCGGAGTACGCGGATGTTGTAAAATCTCAGACTGACACAGCCACATTCGAATGCAGTATAAGCGAAAAGACAATGGATCACTACGGACTTGTAGCAGGTGAAAAAATCTATTTACATGTACCTGATGGCAGTGGGAAAAAGGAAATTACTTTCGTCATATCACAGATCTGCCGTGAAAAAGATATAAACAATCCATATTGGGCCAAGACGCTTTCGGATATGGGCGATGTGATATTTGTTTCGCAGGATGTTTTTGACGAAATGATGCAGTATTACAGCGAGGACAATATCAGCTACAGTGATTTTCTCATGCTGGATTATACGCAGATCAACACGGAAAATGCTTCACTTTATGACGGTTATATGGAGCAGTTTAAGGATGCTGACAAGCTCTACAATGACAACATCCGTGATACGCTGGAGAGCTTTTTTACACAGCAGAAGACGATAAAGCTGATGCTTTGGGCGTTGGAGCTGCCGTGTCTTGTGCTTTTGATTTTATTTATAAGAATGATATCTGTACAGATACTTTCGCTCGAGCAAAATGACATACTTGTTTTAAGAAGCCGCGGTGCGACAAAATTACAGGTATTTATTTTGTACTTACAGCAGTCGGGAATAATAGCGTTTGCGGGCTGTGTACTCGGAATAGTACTCGGATATATAATGTGCAGGGCTGCCGCATCTACAGACGGATTTTTAAGATTTACGGCAAAGGATATAAGCACTTACAAATTTGTATGGCAGATGCTTGTCTATGCGGTGGCAGCGGCAGTTATCATGGTGCTGTTTATCACAGTTCCGGTGTGGAAAAAATCAAAGGATGCCATATCAGAGCGCAGCAGTAGGGGACGAATATCAAAGAAAAAGCCTCTTTGGGAGAAATGCTTTATAGACGTTATACTTTTGGCTCTGTCAGCATATCTGCTTTACAATTACAACAAGCAGAAGAGTACGCTTGCGATATCTGTTCTTGAGAACAGGAGCATAGATCCTGTCATGATACTGGACAATTCGCTTTTTATATTTGCAGCGGCACTTTTGTGCGTAAGACTTACCGGACTTATTATTCTGCTTGTGTACAGGCTCTTTAAAAAGCATTTTTCTCCGGCAATGTATGCATCATTTTTACAGCTAAAACGAACCAGATACAATCAGGGATTTCTGGCAGTATTTCTTATCATGACAGTGGCTGGCGGTATTTTTGACGCGAATATGGCGCGCACCATGAACAGCAATATGGAGCAGCGTATCGTCTACAATGTGGGCTGTGATGCGATATACAACGAGGATTTCAGACTCAGGATACAGTACAATAAAAATGGCTCTGTAAACTGGATGTATGACGAGCCTGATTTCGGTAAATACGAGTCGCTCAAAAATGAGGGCATCTGTGACGGTGTCACGCGTGTGCTTGAGGACGAGAGGGTAGACATTTCCGCAGGCAGTGGTTCGGTTTCGGATGCATATCTTATGGCGATAAACACAAAAGAATTCGGTGAGACTGCGAAATTGCAGAGTGACCAAAATGATGATATTAATGACGCTCACTGGTTCAATTACCTGAATGAGCTGGCAAAAGAGCCGGACGGAGTCATCATTTCGTCAAATCTGGCAAAAGATCTGGGACTTAAAGTTGGTGACAGCTTAAATTACTCAAGGTATGTACCGGAGGCTGTCGATGAAGATCAGATCTACGCATCCGAGAATGTAAAGGTATGTGCCATAGTAAAAGGTTTTCCGGGCTACGAGCGTTACACCTATGAGACAGATGCAGACAAAAATGTGACCGAGCAGGAGAAATACCTGATCGTTGCAAATTATGCTACGGTTGTGGAAAAGTTCGGCATGACACCGTACAGTGTGTGGATGAACCTGTCAAAAGGAAAAACGGTGGATGATATTGTGGGATATCTGGGCGGTGAGAACAGTGAAAATTCAGACAGTACAGCAGACAATTTAACAGACACTCAAAGTGAAAAAGTACAGAGTGAAATATACAGGAATATAACATCCGCGCAGCAGCTTATAGACGAGAATAAAAACTCAGCCACAGTGCAGATCACAAACGGTATGTTTACATTAAGTTTTATACTTTCACTGATAGTGTGCTCAGTAGGATTTTTGCTGTATTGGGTTATGACACTAAAACAGAGGGAGCTGCAGTTTGGTATATACCGCGCAATGGGAATGAGAATGAGAGAGGTAAAAGCAATGCTTTTAAACGAGCAGATATTTTTATCATTTCTGCCGCTTCTTGCGGGAGCAGGTATAGGTATAACTGCAACAGCGATGTTTGTAAGGCTCATATCGATCATATATCTGCCGCAGAAACACAATATCGGAGTAAATGTATATATTTATCCATCTGATATGCTGGAGCTTGCAGGAGTACTTTTCGTGGCTGTAGCCGTATGCTATGTGGTTATCAGCAGACTGCTTAAGAGTATGAAGATAGCACAGGCACTAAGGCTTGGAGAAGATAGTTAGCAGATAAAAATGATTTTGTGGTAGTCGGTAGAAGGTTTTTATAGCATGGTAAATGAGGTCGTGACATATGGAAAATGCGATAATTGCTCAAAATATAAAAAGATATTTCAAGGCGGGAGATGGTACAACAGTCCACGCACTTGACGGAGTATCCATGGAGATAAAAAAAGGAACACTTGCCATCTTAAAAGGGCGTTCCGGCTCCGGAAAGACCACACTTCTTAATATCCTTAGTGCGCTTGATATGCCGACAGAGGGAAGTGTGCAGTTTCTGGATAAAAATCTCGAGCAGATGACTGAGAAAGACCGGGAAATGCTAAGGCGGTATGAGATGGGATTTGTATTCCAGTCTATAGCACTAATTCCCACGATGACGGCATATGAGAATGTGGAATTTGCCCTTAGACTTGCGAAAAATAAACGTCAGATACAAAAGAATTTGACTGATATGGATAATGACATTGGAGATGCAAAAACCGATGTGATAAATGAGAATACGCATGACAGAGTATCAGAGCTGCTTGAGCGTGTCGGACTCTCAAAGCGCATGAACCATATGCCGGAACAACTATCGGGAGGTGAGCAGCAGAGAGTTGCGATAGCGCGCGCTGTGGTTCATCGCCCGAAGGTGGTCTTTGCGGATGAGCCGACAGGAGCACTCGATACCGCTTCCGGATTTGAAGTCATGCGATTGTTCCGTGAGTTGATAGACGATGAGGACATCACAATAGTCATGACCACGCATGATCCGAACCTGATGGAGCTGGGAGATGAAGTGTTTGAGCTTAGTGACGGCATAGTAATTTAAATTAAAAGGGAGAAACCAGATGATAAATTGCGATGGACTGGTAAAAATATATGAGACAGACGATAAAAAGGTGATGGCACTGGAGGGACTTGACCTGACGGTGGAAACAGGGGAGATGCTTGCGGTAATAGGAAAATCCGGCAGCGGAAAATCCACCCTTTTAAATATGATAGGAGGACTGGAAACACCAACGGCGGGAGTACTCACTATTGACGGAAAAGACATTTCCACATATTCAGAAGCCGAAATGGTGAGATACCGCAGGGACAAGGTGGGCTTTGTGTGGCAGAAAAGTGCTAAAAATCTGTTCCCATACCTGACTGTGCTGCAGAATGTCGAGGCCGTGATGATGTTTGAAAATGCAGGTAATACCGATAATTTAAAACGCGGAGAAATTATAAAAAAGCGCAAGGATAATAATAAAAGCTATGCCCTTAAACTGTTAAATGCAGTGGGATTACAGGAGCATAAGGATAAGCTTCCGGCTCAGCTATCGGGAGGAGAGCAGCAGCGCGCAGCGATAGCGGTGGCACTGGCAAATAAGCCGGACATACTGCTTGCGGATGAGCCGACCGGAGCTGTGGATACAAGGACTGCTGATACAATCTATGAGCTGTTTCATAAGCTGAACAAAGAGCTTGGTATAACCATCATCATAGTCACACACGATATGGCACTTGCAGGCCGTGTAGACCGCACAGTGCTTATATCTGACGGAAAGGTAAGCACGGAGAAATTGAAGAAACACCCTGCAATGGAATATACGGTATTGGACAAGGCACACAGGATAAAACTCACTGATGAGATGCTTGAGGCAGCAGGGATAGAGTCTAATAAGGTCAGGGTTGATGTCCAGGATGGAAGGCTTGTGATATCGCGGATTTAAGACATATTAATCAGCAACCATAGTCTTGAGATCCTTCTTAAAGTCTGTAATTCTATACTTTATAAAATTGATTATGCCATCCTGATTAAGATTATCCATAAATGCGTGAAATATCATTTATGTGCGAATTTATGTCATTTATGCAGATTTGATTGCAAATGAATTATAGATTGTATATTATTTATTATAGAGTAAGTTTAGAAAAGGAATACAGGATGATGTACAGAATTGGAATATGTGATGATGAAGAAGCGTGTAGAATAAAAATATCGGAAAGTATAAGAAATATAGCTTTAAAAAATGATATAGAAGTTAAAATTATCCAGTATGAGTCAGGAATTCAGGTTATGGATTGTGAGAAACCTGATATATTGATACTAGACATGGAGATGGAACACATAGATGGTCTGAAAGTCCGTGATTTGTTGGAACAGACGGACAATGAGGTACTGATTATTTTCTGTACTAGCCATGATGAAATAATGAGTAAAGCATATGGGCAAAATGTTACAGATTTTATTAAGAAGCCTGTGAAGGATGAGGAAATGGAAAAGAAATTGCTTCATGCGATAAATATTATTAATAGAAGAGTAAAATGGATTTTTCTAAATACTATAAGTGGACTGACAAAGTTTAAAATTTCAGATATAGTGTATGGTATTGCACAGGGAAGGTACTTAAAGATATACATGTTAGATGGGAGCGAATATTTTATTACAGATAAAGGTGTATCACAGCTTTATGAAATGTTGAAGGATATGAATTTTGCCAGAATAAGCAGGAGCGTTATAATTAATTTTGAAAATGTTAATACAATTGGAGATGAGATAATTATGACAGATGGGGTGAAGCTAAAGAGTAGTAGAAGAATGAAAAAACAAATACAAGAAGATTTTTTTAATTATATGTGTAAAGTGGCAAGGGTTGAAAGAGCAGATAGATGATTTTAGAATTAATATTATTTGAATGGCTGATATGTAAGCTGGAGATTGGTGATATCAAGTTAAAAAAATATTTTGCGTTTATGCTCATAATGTTAATGCAGTTAGGTGAAATTATTGTTATCTTTATTCGACCGACACAAAGCATATGGTATACCATATTAGCGCTTCCGAGTGCTTTAATTGCTACAGGGATACTATTCAAAGAAACGATGTGGCGTAAATTAGCAGTGTTTTTGTTTGCATATGGATATATCGATGTAATAGAATATCCGATTAAAATTATAGATGGCAGCAATAATGAGTTAGTGGTATACATAATTACTATTATTATAATTTGTCTTATTGGCAAAATAATAAATCAATTCAAAAAAGTGTCGTCCATGATAGCGCGTATTGATCCTATATATTTTATGGCTTCGTCCATGATAGAAATAATCAATATGGGAATAATTGTAATGACCGATGATATAATTTTACCTGGTCAGGATAGACTTAAAATTGTAATAAATGTATTAACAATGATTTCATTTGTTATGTTAGGAATATTTGGAATTGTTTTTATGTTTTTGGGTGCGTATAAGAAGCAACTTGAGATAGATAATAAGATAAAACAAAACTATCTGATTATTCAAAAAGAACATTATAGTCAATTGTATTCTCATATGCGAGAAATACGGAAAATAAAACATGATATGAATGCTCATATAAATATATTGTATAATCTGTTAGATACAGAACAATACGATGAAGCTGTTAAGTATATATATGACATCAAAATGCATTATGATATAGGTAAAAAATTGGAATCATATTATGATAACGGAATAATTGATGCAATTATCTATTACTTTAATCAAAAAAATCCATTAATTAAGTTTATTTGTATGGGAAATTTTAGCGGCAGGAATGAAATTTCTGATTTAACAATTTGTACAATACTTTCAAATTGTATTTCAAATGCAGTCGAAGCATGTAGTAGATTACAGAAAAAAAAGAAAGAAATTATGATTAATATATCAAATGTGAAAAATTATATGGTCATTATGATAGAGAACCCTATTGAATGGGAAGTTGATATATCTAAGTTGGGGAGATATACATCAAAGGATGATAGATTATCACATGGATATGGGGTAAGTAATATAATAGATGAAGTCAGGTTGTGTGAAGGAAATTATAACTTTTGCGCAGATGATGGAAAGTTTAGTGTAAGTATTGCAATAAAAAAATAAATACCATTCGTTACAAAAAAAGTACCGTTCATTCTTAAGGTGTTGAAAACAAGTTAGAATAAGTGGTACTGTTTTTATATAAACGAAAATTATTGATTGAGTGTCAAACATGTACGGATTCGTGTCATTCATGTATTTATGGTTGAAGATATATGAATTATAGGATATAAAGAAATTAATAACAGTTGAAGTTAAGACAGATTGCAAACAGAGAGGTAGGTACACATGTATGAATATGAGTAAGGAAGAAAAAATAGTTATTGCGTCAGCTTTAATATGTCAAGTTTTAGCTATTTTTGCAATAATAATTTTGGGGAATATGTATTTTCCTATACCGGATTGGATTATGAAGATTTATGCAGGTGGAATGATTACTGTATTCATAGTAATTATTCGTCATTATTCAATGAAAAAATAGAGATTCTTTTTTAATGAGAATTACCGGACAAAACAAGGGGAATATGAAGATAATTATGAGAAAGTACATTATACATTTTACTATTTGGTTAATAGGATTATTTTGTTATGGAATATTATACAATTTTACGCATCTAAGTGAGATACGCAGTATGAGTATTCTATTAGGTGGATGTTTGTTATTTTATTCTATTTATTATATTGCATTTTTTAGCAAGGCTAAAAAAGTTGAATATAGTGTAAATGCATCCGGAGTCTTGGGTGGCAGAGGTGTTGGATTTTAAGATCACTCAAATGCCGGATAGTGTATTTATAAAATTTTTTTCAAAAAATGCTGATATATTAGAAAATAGTGAATTAGGAAGGAAATAATATACAAATTTACCACTTGATAGTTTATAGAGGATAAAAATATGATTGGAGAATAGATGAAGAAGAAATGTATAAATGAATTAGTGTTAGTTTTAGTATTAGGTAATTTTATTTCTTTTTTATATGTTGCACATAGAGGGATGGAACATTTCACTAGGGAAAGTATTGTTTTTCTGGTAATATTGGAAGTATTAGCAATGCTTATAAGTTATTTAGTGCAGTTTTTTTTGTGGACAGGAGAAGATAAAACAGAATATGTACTTGAAAAAAATAATCGGAGTTATTTATTAACTTGGTTATGTATAGTAGTAGTCTATGTCTATTGTAGCATAAATGGTAAATATGCCAGGTTAAATACAATAATATTATTGGTAGTATATTTGTTTTTTAGAATAATTTTTTATAGAAAAAATGAAAGAGATTTTTATGGAAATGAAAAAATGGTTAGTAAATATTCACAGACAATTACATTTCTTTTGTTTTCCTATGGTATGTTAATTAATATTTTTGTTTGGAAATTTTCGATAGTTTCGACATACTTTTTATTGTTTTGTATAACTTCAATAATAAGTTGTGCAATAATTATGGGGATACATATGCATTTGAGTAAAGGTAGATGGTATAGCATAGAATTCATTGCATATGTTTTTGAACTTGTATTAGGAATATATGGTGTTTATATGGCAAAAAAGGCTATGTGCAATTGGATGTGTATTTTGATATTTATAGTGGTGTTGTTTATTTTTTTGATAGGTAGTTCTAATTGTGAGAAAAATTAGATAAAAAGTTAAGAAAAGGAGAAAATGAAAAAATGAAAAAATATATAATTTGGAATTCAGTGGTATTTATTTTCTTTTTTGGCATTATGTCTGTATATTTAGATAAGATTCCATTGGTAGTTTGGATGCTGGTAGGGGTTATTATAGAAGTTTTGTTTAGAATAATATGGGGATTTATAGAGAAAAATGATAATGATAATATAACTGATAAGGATTGTGAAAATTATAATAAAAAGAGATAAAAAAAACAGGAGGAAAACAAAATGGAATTATGTTACGATGGAGCACTGGTGCTCCCAAGCAGTTATGCTGTAATGGATGAAGAGGAAATGACTTATACAGAAGGGGGGAGAAGTAGAACTTATAGAGGAAATCAAGGATGGGCAGCAGCTGTAGCAATAATGTATGGAAGTGGGGCATTGTGAGGTCAAATGTACAGTGCAGGGTTTCAGGCATTATACTGTATGGCAAAAAAAAGGAAAATGGGTTGTTTTCTGTTTATTGAGGTGATTATGAGCAAAATAATTTATGTGTCAATTGCAATACTGATTTATATGATTATTAATCTATTTATAACAATAAAGAAAAATACAAAAATTTTACATTTTGCTGGTTCTGTTTTGTTTTTACAGTTTTTTTTATTGTCGGCTGTTAATTCACATTTCATTACATTGAGTGAGTATTCGGTATGTGAATATATATTTTTATTTTGTATGATTATATATGCAGTTTTAGTTTATTTTTTAGAAAACAAAAGAAAGTGAAAAAATTATAGTTGTGAAGATAATTACAAAAAAGTATTTATGACAATATAATGGGTACAAGACAGAGTGCGACTCTTGATGAGGTCAGGGATGCAGCAGGGAAATTTTGTTATCAGAGAAGATGAAATAAAAGAAAAACAGTGTGAAGATTCAGTGGAATCGGACGATAAAGGTGTAATGAGCTACACCTAGATAATTAATTTTTGTATGTAAAAGCTTTACATAGAGTCATGACTGTCTGCAGACGGAAATGGCAGACTAGAGCAATTGTAATTGGGACTGCTAGCCGTATGGGACTGGCTGGTACCATTGCAGGTACCGTCTTTATGCTTGGTTTGGAAAATCAGTTATATGATATGATGTAGTAAAATACTAGGAGAAATGGATATGAAAAATAACCTTGAACTTATTTTATTAGTAGGTAACTGGGTAGTTGTTGC
>ERZ791805.187-NODE-187-length-37332-cov-10.956381_pt1 | contig 37332 bp, 41 predicted proteins | sample MGYA00510306_ERZ791805 | MGnify/ENA primary metagenome ERZ791805 (study PRJEB30046, sample SAMN00791990) | human gut metagenome | study: EMG produced TPA metagenomics assembly of the A metagenome-wide association study of gut microbiota in type 2... | reverse complement strand
AGCAAACAAATAAGGCCCACCGCCAAAATTGACGGTGAGCCTTATTTTATGCTCGTTTTTTTAACGATAACTCGCTACAAAAGCCTTACGCTCTGGGATTTTTGATGGCAGCCTGCTTATTGGGTCGTCATCATAGGTATGTACCCAAAAGCGCGTACTGTTTGCATCCTCAAGTATCCTATTGACGGCCCCATCCCCTTTCTTCGCTTTTGTTTTTCCCGGCATGATTTTTTCCGCCGAAATCGAATGGTAATTGTACGTTCCGCGCACATTGCATTGAACAGTGCATGACTCTTGAAATAGATTTAGTTCCCAGATGAATTTCTGTCCATCGATGGAGAAGATTCTCGGCACAAATCTGTCCAGAAATTCCCGGCTGATTTCATCGTTTGGGAACGACTCTTGCCAGCTGAGTGCTTCCTCTACCTTTTCACTATTGGCAGCTCCGTTTTTTTGTTCCTGCTGGTATTCTTCTAAACTATCCTGCCGGTGATCCTGCCAAACGTTTTTGTAGATTTCTCGCGCCATCAATTCGAGCTTCCATGCTTGCACATTGGGGGCGCTGCATTTGGGGACTACATTCCTCAGCGACCGCTGATAACAGATATATCGAACAATGCCTTTCTCTGCGCGGAACGCCCGCATTCTGGCTCCGCAGCCACAAAACAGGCGGCAAGCCCATTTGTCGGCGTGTTCGTTCTTTCCATACAAGTAAGCCTGCGTTATATTGCCGTCTTTGTACGACTGCCATGCATGTCTGCGGCGCTGACATTTATCCCATAGTTCCTCTGAAATGATTGGCTCAAAACTGCCTTTCACCAGAATGTAATCCTGTTCGCTGTTCTTGATGCTTTTATGGCTGAGGAAATCATCAATATGCGATTTGTTGTATGTCAAATACCCTTTATAAATCGTATTCTTGGTGATTGAGAGAACCTGACGCGCGCTCCATTGTGGCATTCCGGATTTATTCGGTGCGCCTTCTTGCGTTAGTGTCTGGGCTATCTCGGTGCCATTTATGCCATCAGCATACCAAGCAAAAATTTTTCTGACAGTCTCTGCCTGACTTTCCTGCACCACAAGCGTATGAGCCTTTTTATCACGCTTATATCCAAACGGTGTCGGTCCCGCAACATAGGTGCCTTTTTTCTGTGACGTCTGAATGCCCGCCTTGGTGCGTTCACTCATTTTACGGCTTTCATCTTGCGCAAGGCTTGCCATAATGGTCAGGCGAACTTCTCCATCGCCACGCATCGTCCAGATGTCATCATTGACAAAGTACACTTCAACGCCGTACTGTTTCAGCTCACGGGTCGTAACCAAAGTATCCACCGTGTTTCGGGCAAAACGGGAAACCTCGCGGGTCACGATTAGGTCAAACTTCTTTTTCCGGGCATCTCGCAGCATCTTCATAAAAGAAGGTCGGGTTTTCATGCCAGTACCTGAGATTCCTTCATCGGCGTATTGCCCAACCACCGTCCAATTCGGATGATGTTCTGCAAGCTCCAGATACCAGTTCATTTGATTTTTCAGTGCTGATATTTGCGCCTCAAGTTCCGTGGACACGCGCCCATAGAACACAACTCTGCGCGGGCAGTTTTGCTGGTCTGCTTTATCATATTGCATCGGTTTTCCCTCCTTCCCCATCAGTATAATACTGCATTCAGTATTTTCAAAATGTACAAGTCAATGACTCAATCATGGTATAGAAAAGCCGTGGAAGAAGGTTCCTTCCACGGCATGATCTTTATACTACTTTTTCAATAAGGCACTGATGTTTCTTCGTTTTCTTGTCATAGTTGATAGCTACCAAGAGAAGATTTCCTGTATAACCACGCAGCGAATCCGGATATTTCTTTTCCTTAATCTGCTGCATCGCAGTCTCCGCCGTTTGGTTCCACTTCAACTCCACAACAAGCGCCGGATAGTCATTTCGGTACTCCGGTTTTGGAACGAAAACGAAGTCTGCGAAGCCCCTGCCTGTGGGCAGCTCTCGAACCGGCTTAAAGTAATATTGCATAGCGCTCAGGTATGCAATCGCCAAGACGCTGCTCAAGGAGTTTTCATTGTTGTACTGGATGGCAGAAACATAGTCATCATGGATTTTCTCAATCTGAGTGGCTACTGCATCGCCATCCATATCCAATGTCGCATCCAGCAACTTCTCAGACTCCTGCTGGAACAGCAACATCTCATTCCAATGCTTGCTTTCCACCGCAAGTGTCAATTCCTGCCGGATTTCCTCATTCGGAACGAACGCTGTTTTTCGGTTCTGGTCATATCCCAAGTAGCCAAGATGGATCATATATGTCAAAACATCATCTTTGCTTTGGATATTAACGGTATCGTTCTTGAAGGTAGCCGTGTTTACTTTAACTTCCCCACCGGAAAGCATTTCAATGATTGCCGTTTTCAGCCCATCATAGTTCATGTTGATAAGGGGAACGATTGCTTCATAGGAAGCCGTTTCCGACCAGTAGCTCTTAAACTCTCCCTTCAGCATAACGCTGACAACAGCTCTGGGATTATAAACTTGGTAATCCCGCAGCAAGTAACCATCGTACCACTTTTTTACCTTGTCAAAGTCTTTGTGGTACTCCTCGCAAAGATTCTTAACTTCTTCTTCTGTAAAGCCAATGAAAGGTGCCAACGTGCCGGCACTGACCATGGTAAACTCATCGAAGTTATTCAAGGCCGACTGCGTTTTTTCCTTTTTGATTGGCAGAATGCCGGTGAGGTATGCAAGCTGAATGTATTTTGTCGGCTCTGTACCTTTGAATAAGCCTCTCAGGAAATAGATATATTCTTCTTGAACAGCCTTATTGGTTGCTTCATCTCGGATCAGAATATCCCATTCATCAATAATCACAATAAATTTCTGACCGGTCGAGTTTCTGATGCGCGACAAAGCGTCCGCCAATGTCAACACTTCGTTAGGAAGAACTTCAGGGTAGTACTCTTTTAGTTCCTCCAAAACCGATTGCGTAATGTAGGATATAATACTTTTGATGTCTGCACAGCTGGACAAAAACCATTGTACATCTATATGGATCACATCATACTTGTTGAGATGCTTTTTGAAGTCGCTACTCTTGCCGATTGTAAGCCCATCGAACATCTTTTCTGAATCGCAGCCTTTGCTGTAATAGGCTGTCAGCATATTAGCCGTATAGGACTTACCAAACCTCCGGGGGCGGCTATTGCAGATATATGCTTCTGGTGTATCAAGAACGCTGTTGGTATATTCCAGCAGACCCGTTTTGTCCATATAAATTTTTGAATTCAGTGCAACTTGAAACGCACTATTATCCGGATTCACGAATCTTCCCATTTCGCCAAAGCCTCCTTCAGAAGTCATTTATTTCTAACCATTCAAATGACATTAGTATAGTCATATAGTACCATTTATCGATACAAATAGCAAGTTGGAAATTTCCCTACCCTATATATAATAGTACAAAAGCGCCGCAGCAGGGATTTCTTTCATAGCATGATCTATCATCGCAGACACCTCATCTGCTATGACGATGATTAAATTTTGCCACATGGAATCCTGCTTTCTGCATATAATCTTCAAAAATATATGCAGATAAAACTCGAAAGGCGCAATAAGCCACAAATTGCGATAATTTCCCTTCGATGAACCTGTCAGATGTCATCTGTTTGAACCATTCGGAATTCCCGAATAGTTGCCATCACGGTCTATTCCTCATCCGAATTATAATATTACCATTTACTGATTCAAATAGCAAATCTAGCGTCATTCCATAACGACACAATAATGCCGTGGAAGTATTTCCTCCACGGCACGATCTGTCGTTATAGCTGTGCGTTTCTCTCCCTCTGCAAATTCCAGACAGGCAACCCTTCCCGGCGCTTTGCCTCGCATCGCTTTGCAGCCATGCGATATGTTTTCTCGCATCTTGGCACGCTCGTGGAATCCAGTCATGGCGCTACTTCCCCAATGCGGTACAGCAGAGGACGCTATTCACTTTTTCGGAGGTTTGGAACCTCCTAATACATAAGAGAACAGCGAATCGGATTTTTTCCACAACTTTTTCAATTTTCTTTTTTTACCAGAAATATATCCACACGCATATCTCTCCACAAACCGGGGTGGATCTTAATCCCACGCGCTTTCTGATACTCATAGGCTGTCACAAAGTCAACCGCAAAACTCAAAAGTGGTATCTTTTCATCCAGCACGCTTACCTGATTTTCTTGACAGCTTTCCAGCCATTCCACCAACTTACGCTTTCTTTTGGTTCGGCCCATGTTCAAAAAGAAATCCTGTGGACGACATATTGTCGCGCAATCGGGTCCAGCACTTTCTTTATCCTGCTTGCCGATTTGCTCTTGCTCAATATCATAGGGAACGCCACTTTTATAGGTAACCATCGCTATCGGCTGCCTTTCCGATTGGATAGGCATGATCTGCTGCACATTCATCAACTGCAACATCCAAATGTAGCGGTTATTGCTTTTTACAATCCGGTTGGCATACCTGTCCAGAAAGCCCGGCTCTATTTTACCATCCTGAAAAGAGGCATCATCGCTGAGTGCAGCCTCGATGCTGTGCATATCTAACCTTGCTTTAGGACGCTGTTCCTGTATGGAACTTTGCAGTAAGCCTTCGGTATTTATAATCTCATTGTTGATTTCCGTACTTCTGCTTAAGAAATCATCCATAGTTATGCTTCGGCTTGCCCGCTGGCTGACAAGATCATCCAATTCCTCATTCAGCGCAGAGAGCTTGTTCTCCAGCTGGTTTCCATCATTCGGTGTGCCGGTAGTGTTCAGATTTGCATCCAATATCCGCAAAAGACCCAGTATATCCTCGGCATTTTCTTTCCAAACTGTACGGAACACTTCCCTTGCCATCAATTCCAGCTTCCATTCAGATGCGTATGGTGCCGGACAAGAAATGCCGTTCAGTGCTCTGGCGGCATCTTTCTTTTTGAACATTTTCGACCGTGCACAGATAAGCCGCATATTTTTCCCACCGTTGGCCGTTTTATCGTAGCCTTCGATTTGGAATCGCATCCCACAATCGCAAAACAGAATTTTCGTCCATTTGTTCTGCGGAAAGGACACACCAAATTTATGGGCACGACCATCTTTTCCTTTGACAAATGCAGCTCGCTTACTGCGGATCTGATTGCAGGTTTCCCATAGCTCCTCTGAGACGATTGGCTCAAAGTTTCCCTTTACAAGAACAAAGTCCTCCTCGCTGTGATTGATGCGGTTATGGCTGAGGAAGTCATCAATATGGGATTTATTATAGGTCATATAGCCCTTGTAAGTGGGCTTGCGGAGTACCCGTGATACCTTGCTAGCCGTCCAGCTCAGGCCACCACCGCCATCCTTGCGGTTTTCTTCTATAAGCATTTTGGCAACAGACGTTTCTCCGTGCCCCTCGGCGTACAGATTAAAGATTCTGCGCACCGTTGCCGCCTGTTCCTCATTGATTACATAAGTTCCATCCACACGGTCATAACCGATAATATTACCGCTGCCATAGAGTACACCTTTCTCACGGCTCATCTTCTGTCCGGCTTTTACGCGCTCACTGGTCTTGCGGCTTTCATCTTGGGCAATGCTCGCCATAATGGTCAAGCGAACTTCTCCATCACCGTCCATTGTCCAGATGCCATCATTTACAAAATAGACTTCCACGCCGTATTGCTTCAGTTCTCGCGTAGCATTCAACGCATCCACCGTGTTACGCGCAAATCTCGACAATTCACGGGTGACAATCAAGTCAAAGCGGTGTTCCTTTGCGTGCTCTATCATCCGCATAAATGATGGACGTTTCTTCATTTGGGTACCGGTTATGCCTTCGTCTATGTACTGCGCTACAACGGTCCAGTTGGGATTGCGTAATGCAAGGTCTGTATACCATTCCATTTGATTTCCCAGCGCAGATAGCTGTTCCTCATGTTCTGTTGAAACGCGGCCATAAAACACCACCTTGCGCGGTCGATTCTTGTAATTCCCAATATAGTCTGTCATTTCGAACGCCTCCTTGTTCTTTCATTGTACAAGGGGCAAATTCATAAGGGAAATGTACAAAAACACTGGTGCACTTGCCATCCTTGCATGAGCGTTGCTGCTCTATACTATAAGAGTACGTTCTCTTGATTTTTTTCCACAATCACTATTTTTAGTTCATTGCACTTGCCATACATCAAGTAGCCATGCCACGCGGATAGCATTTTTCAGAACATATCAACAAAAATGATCCTGCACGATTCTGTGCAGGATCAAAATATATATTCGTTTTATTTTCGTACATAACTGGTTGATGGGCCGACTCCGACTTTTTCAAATAACTATTTCGAAAAATGAGCCGGGCTATCAAACTGGAATTTGTTATTCTCCTATGGAGGCACCGCTATCGTCTTTAAGGCCACAAATCGCAACTATACCATTATTTTTATAACTTACAACGAGAGTAGTGTCATTCCCAAGTTTCCAACATGCAGTGCTGTTTTCACTGGTATCAGGCTTCCCCCATACCTCTCTAAGCTGGTCAATATGGTACCCTGGCAAAAGGCTATTAACATCGGCTTCACTCATTTCTGCTCAACGCCAGCGAGGGACACGGCATCATCAAGATGGGCAACAGTGTATTACCATTCACCAATCTGGAGTCAAAGGATAGTGATGTCTATCAGCTCATCACAACGAAACCGGGAGAAAGGAAGAAGCAGGAATGATTTTGCATAAAGAAAAGGCGGGTCGGAGCCCGCCTTAGAGTCAGTGGCAGTTTAGTACTGCCAGATATTGTTTTCCAGATCACGCAGACGCGCTTTGTAGTCGTTAATAAGCGCCTGCGTGTTTTCTGTATCGGGAAAGCTGACAATATAGCCGTCCTCGGATTCGTGAAAGCCGACAATACCCGCAAGCCCTGCCATCTCCGCAACCTTGACCAAGGTGTGGTAATCATACTCGCTGTTGTTTATGTGTAAAATCATGGGGTTCTCCTAACTGCTGTCATTTGTTGCGGATCTGTTCTACAAACTGGAAGTTGTCTAATTCTTCTTTTTCTGATTTGAAATACTTCTCTGTGTATTTTTTGCATCTCTTACTAATAACTGAACGTTATCATAAGCTAAGCCAAATTTAAAGAGCTTTTCACCTTGTTTATTATAGAAAGTCGTGACCTTATCCCAACTACTGCTTACATTTCCATCTCCATAATCTTTATAAAACTCTTCAATTTTTTCATTGGAGAATGCAATGTCTGACAATTTATATTCTCTTTTTGTTAAGAAAAATGAATACACAACTTTACCTTTGTATCTTTCACATTTTCTTGTTAAACCATACAAAGAACAGAATAAAAATATAAAGAAAATAACTGTGATTCCAATGCCAAAAATCATCGTATCTGTACCTGCACAAAACGATATCACTCCAAAATACATCGTACACACCAAAAATAAGACAAACATAACGATATAAAGAATTCTATATCTCTTCTTTAGCGATATTATGTATTTGGGTTCTTCCTCAGTCAATATATTAGATTCCTTTTTCATCTCCATCTATTTTTCTGTCCCCTTCAATAAAATATCTCATCCAAGTCGCGTATAGACACATCGCTTTTCCTATACCACTTTGCAAATTTTCGATATATCCTTGTCGGGGGAATTACCATACTTAGCAGCATCCATACACACATCCAAAAAATTCCTATAGTTGCACCAAAAGCACAGTAAATAAATTCTTTAAAAATTTTATATCTAATTTTTGATTATCCGCATAAACACTATACTTTCAAGTATTTTGCAGTATAGAAAATCATTCATTTTACCACGAATTTACCACGATTGAATGAGCCTTGATATGACCATTATAATAACACCCAAAAGACACCATTACACCTAAATGGTGTCTTTTTAAAAGCAGTCAATCCTAAGACTAACTGCTTTGTGTGTATGGATATGAAATTGTCAAACTGGAAGTTGTCTGATTAGCAATTATCTTTTGCAATTTATAACTGCATCAAAAAGAATACCAGTACACTCGAGAGTATTGTTACTGTCCCCATTATGATAAACATCATGGAAGTATATTGTAGATGACCAGTTAGATGGGTCAATTACAATATACCAGGATATAAATCCATTTTCTTCAGCCTTATTATAGAACTCTATAGCCTTAACTTTTTCATTCATCAACACATAAATACTTCCGATAGAAAAATATGCTTCAACATAATTAGGGTCCACTAATAATGCTTTTTTAAATGATTCAATCGCTTCATCGTACTTTCCAAGATTTGCACATGCATTTCCAAGATGAATATATGCTTCCATTGTTCGTGGTGCTTCCGCAATAATATCCTCGAGCAACAGCTTTGCGGCATCATATTTTTCAGCAGAAATAAGCATAATTCCCTGACTCACTTTGTCATTTATCATTTCAGTATCCATAAAAGCATCCTCCTAGTTAATCTTTGATTTTAATACCTCGTACAATGAAGGTGTAAAATAATCATTTATCTTTATATTACTATCCACCATCTCAGTTATATTTATTTTGTGAATATCAGTAGATGTATTAACAATTTTCTCAACCATCATTCCATCAATGCTTATTTCGAACAGCTTATCATCATAACTCAAATTATTTATTCTGTTCAAGTCAATCACAACAATATTTCTTTTATCTGCAGGTGTTTGATATTTTATTCTAAATATGTAAAATAATTTATCATCAACAATTTCTATCATCTCGTCAATACGACCACCTATAAACGTGTGTTCAAGTCGCATTCTAAGTACGTAGATTAATAACACAGCCGTCAACCCCATTGATGTGTAAATAGATGTTTCACTTGCCACTAAAAAATAACTAAGCTTTCCAGTTCTCATATTTGTTGAAACTAAATTACCTGTTACTATACAATAAATTGGAAATAATATCGCATAAGCAATAACCAATGCAAAAGAAATCTTCTCAAAGAGCCACAAATAATAAATGCCTCTTCTATTCTTACGATTCTCTATTTGAATTTTCTTTTTTAGACCACTGTCAACCGAAATACTCATATTAACCTCCAATCAAACCAACAACGTCTTCAATTGTTTTTACAGTTTTTGTTCCATACTTGTCAAAAATTGAAAAGACTTTCGAATTTTTACCAAATAACAAGAAGAACAACTGATGGCACTATAAATCCAGCTAATACACCGATTAATTGAAACCAAAATGTAAATTTGTATGATCTTATAAATTTATTATAATTCTCCTCAAGTAATATTTCTTTTGCAAAATCCTTCATGTCCAAGTTCTGTCGTAGATTTTCTAATGAAGCATTCGCTTGGATTAAGTCTCTTTTCTGCATATTCCTCACTTCTCCTAATTTTTTCTGCCTATAAAAATTATCTTGTTACAACAATCTCCTCCTCAAATTTCAATTTTCTTGATTCTGTAAACTGGAAGTTATAGCCTGTCAGAGTAATATATCATACCAGATTGTCATTCTAATAGAAATCCATCTTATTACAAAGCATAAAATTTTTCTTTTCTCTAGAAAGTTTTTTCCCAGTCCTCATCTGTATATGAAACTTCTTCATTCATTAGATTTCCGCCAACTACTAATTTCCCTGTATCGACATTATAAATATTTAGATAAATTGAATAATCAGGATTGCCATCTAATATCTGATACATGGCACAATATATAGCTGTTTTTCCAACGCATGAAAAAGCTTTTTTAAATGAAAGCTCTTGATCATAGTACATATTAATAGTGTTATATGAATCATTACAACACATATCATACTTCTGATTGATACCTGTTAATACTGCCTTTTGATCATCTATATGTTTTTCAACATATCCTTTCCAATACTCAATTTCTTCCTGAGTAGCAACCATATTAACTTGTCCGTCAATACATTCGATTTTCTGATAATTTCCGTCACTGTTTTCTTTAAGATAGTCAACTAGTGCTTCTTCATCATACCCAGACAATCCTTCAAACTGTTCTGGAAAAACAATTTCTATTGTATCTTCTAAAACTGTAGGGTTCTTTATTACACTACTTTCCTTTTCGTTTACAGATTCCGTCACAGTGTCTATTTCTTTACTACACGCCGTCAAGAATGTGCATACTAACACAACAACTAGTACAGTAAGAGTGCGTTTTTTCATGATTTTTCCTCCGTTTTTTGCTATTCTCTGTATTCAAACAACATATCATAATCCTTAATTATGATTTTGTGCTGTTCCTCATCAGTTAAGTAATTTTCATTATTCTCTTTTGCAACTTCCGATTTATCTCACTGCCCATCTGCCCGGTAAACCACATCAAAATACTCGCAGACGCACTTCATGCTTTCGTCAAAGTCCCTGCCGATTTCCTCACACGCTGCAGCAAACGCCTTGCGGTGGGCTTTCTTCCACGCGGCAAGGGTGCCGTCCCCCTCGGCGGCGGCACAATCTGCCGTCACATCTTCAAACGGGACAACGTCCACCTTTGTGGTGCGGGTAATGCAGCGCGGCTGCATATCGCTGTCCAGCACGACCGTGTAATCACCCGTGCGCGGCAGCAGCTGCATCTGGGCTTCAAAAAGGCTGAACAACCCCGTGTTGGCGCGCTTTTTGCCGCAAAAAATGTTGTCCAGAATTTCATCGGTGCCGTTGCTGTCATAAAAACAGACATTGTAGGCAGGAATCGTCAGCCCCGAATCCTTTACAAATTTCTCGATCTGATCCATAGCTTTCCTCAAAGCAAATCATCAAAGCCCAACTGCCCATCACAGCTTGTACGCAGCAGCAGCGGCGGGCGGCTGCAAAGCAGTTCCAGCGCCGCACCGGCGTCCACCAACCACGGGCGCACCTGCTCGTGCGAGAGCAGCAACGGCATACGGTCGTGGATGGGCGCTACCGAATCGTTGGGCGCGGTGGTCAGAATGATAAAGCAGTTCACACCACTTATATTATCATAAATGCCCGCCAAGTAAAGCGGCTGTCCCGGCATTTGGAAAAAATATTTGTGCTTGGCGCTGTCCCACTCATAAAAGCCGGTGGCGGGGATCACACAGCGCTGGAAGGCAATACTGCGGCGAAACATCGGCTTTTCCGTCACGGTTTCGGCGCGGGCATTGATGATTTGCTGCCTGCCGCGAAAACCGGGCAGCCCCCATTGCTGGAACTTGCCCACGATTTTCTCCCCGCGTGAAACCAGCACCGGTGCCACCTGCGAGGGGCAGATATCTCCTGCCATTGGGAAATTGAGTTCGTTTTCCTTGCTTCTGCGCTGTGCATCGCGCACGATTTGGCGAATCTCTTTATACTCATCGGCAGAAAACTGATACCGTCCACACATACGCAACGCTCCTTCCTTATCCTACTACAATACCGGCGATTCTGAACTCGTCCTCCTCCCGCACAGGGATGGGGGCGTATTTTTTATTCAGCGAGATTAGCGCAATGCCGTTTTTGTCCTTGCGCAGCTTTTTGCAATAGCCTTGGTCGTTCAAGGTGCAAAGCACAATATCACCGTTGTTGGCGTCTTGTGCCGCTTTGACCCAAACGATCTGCCCGTTCACAAAGCGCGGCTCCATACTGTCACCGGCGATGCGGACACCGAACTCCGCCTTGGTGGGTACGGATTCGTCCACTTCGGTCATCTCTTGGGCGTCATCGTCCAGCCACTGACCGGTACCGGCAGAGGCAGGCTGTAAATAGACCGGCAGCAATCGCAGTGTCGGTTCCGGTTTTTCGGTAAACTCTGCCGTGTGCAGCAGCATGGAACGGTATTCCCCCAAACGCTGCTGCCCCGCCTGATTCAGCTTGGGTTCGAAATCCAGATACAAAACTGCCACATCCTCAAACCCCAAAGCCTTTGCCAGCGCCACACCCACGGTAACGCGGGGTTCGCGCTCGCCGGCCTCCCACGACATCAAGGCACGTGTGGTCACGGCCTTCTCGGATTCCGGCAGGAACTGCTGCATTTTCTGTACGACCATCTTGCGGGTCATCTTTTGCGCCTCACGCGCGGCACGAATACGCATATTCCAGTTGCTCACGGTATATCACCTCAGCTATATTGTACCGCTTCTGGTATGTAAAGTCAAGTGTACTATTACACGGATTTTCGCTTATAGCCCTGTAAAATGCACTTGAAAGTGAAACATTGTGGTGTTACAATAGGCGTATAGGAGGTGGGAACAATATGGGACAGCGGCATATACTGCATTGCGATTGCAACTGCTTTTACGCAAGCGTTGAAATGCAGGAACACCCGGAACTGCGCGGGAAAAGCATTGCGGTCTGCGGTGACCCGGAAGCACGACACGGCATTGTACTTACCGCCAGTTATCCTGCCAAGCGTATAGGCGTGAAAACAGGGATGCCTATTTGGGAAGCCAAACAGCATTGCCGTGACTTAATTATTGTACCCGCCAGCTATGGAAAATACCAGAAGTACAGCGGCTATGTGCGCGAGATTTTCCGTGATTACACCGACCAAGTGGAGAGCTTCGGTTTGGATGAAGCGTGGCTGGACATTACGGGCAGTCTGGGGTTGTTCGGGGACCCTGTAAAAATTGCCAAGGAAATCAGCGCACGCATTAAACGGGAGCTGGGAATTACAGTATCCATTGGGGTTTCCTTTAATAAAATCACCGCGAAACTCGGCAGCGATTATAAAAAGCCCGATGCCATAACGGTCATCGAGCCTGATAATTATAAGCAAATTGTCTACCCGCTGCCGGTGGGTGACCTTTTGTATGTGGGCAATGCCACACAGCGCAAACTCGGCAGTTACGGCATTCGCACCATCGGTCAGCTTGCGGAAACAAACCCTGAAGTCCTCAAGGGCTGGTTTGGTGTGATGGGTTACACACTCTCGGCTTTTGCGCGTGGATTGGACCAAACGCCGGTCGCCAAGCAGGATGCACATTCTGCCATTAAGAGTGTGGGCAACAGCGCCACCACGCCGCGCGATTTGACCACAGATGAAGATGTGTGGCTGATGTTGGTGCTGCTCTCCGAAAGCGTTGCTATGCGTATGCGCGACCTCGGCAGCAAGTGCAATGTGGTGGAGATTTATGTGCGGGACAATGAACTGTCCGGCTTTACGCGCCGCCGAAAGCTGGACAACCCCACCAATGTAAGTATAGAAATTGCCCGCATCGCCTTTGATTTGTTCAAGCGCAATTATTCGTGGCCGAAGCCCCTGCGCGGCATCGGTGTGCGCGGTGCCGACCTGTGCCCAGCAGACTGCGCAGTGCAATTAGGCTTTTTCTCCAACGAGGAAAAGCGTGAGAAGCTGGAACACATCGACAAGGCCGTGGACACCCTGCGCCAGCGATACGGTTACCGCAGTGTACAGCGGGCGGTCGTGTACACGGACCCCGTTTTGGGCGGAATCAACGCCTACGACGACCACAACATCCACCCGGTCGGGTATTTTCATACGGCATAGGAGGCATCGTAAATGATTCAACGAGAAAAGCGCTATGTGGAAGTCGATGTGCGCTTCAGCACCGAGGGACGATTGCGACCCTTGCAGATTATTTTTGATAAAGGGCAGGTTTACAAAATCGACAAGATCAAGGACATCTGCCGCCGCGCCGCCGATGTGGGCGGTGTTGGGGATCGCTATACCTGTATGATTCAAGGCAAAGAGCGCGAGTTATGGTTTGAAGATGGACGATGGTTTGTGGCGGCGAAGGTGATCAACGAAAAAACACATTAAGAAAATCATCCTGCCAGCCATCAACCTGCTATCGCAGTTCTTCCAGATGATAAATGTAATCCAGCGATTTCAGTGCTTCTATAATCTCATGGTGCGTTTTATACTTCTTCAGTTCGCTGCTGCAAATTGTAACGGTAATCGTATATACGCTTAGTCCGGAGCCCACATAGGCGGGGTTCGATTCAATATCATCAATTCGCAGCCCTAAGCGGCGGCTGACTGTAACAAAGTCGCGCAGATACTCGATGTTTTTAAGCTCTAAATGGATTTCAAAGTGGTTGGAACGGTTCTTCAGATACACCTCAATGGTGGGAAACGCCGACAGGATACACAGAAGGAATGCAAACACAATCAGTGTTACCGTGTAAAGCCCTGCACCTATTGTAAAGCCCAAGGCGGCGCAAGACCACAGCGCCGCAGAGGTAGTAAGCCCTTTGATTTGACCGCGTGAGCTAAAAAGAATTGATTTTCCGCTGATGGAAGCCGCTGAAATCATGGTGGCCGCAGACAAAATCGGTATGTCGATTGCCTGAGTCTGCATCAGGTATATGTCAAGTATCATGCAGATGGTAGATGAAAACGAAATCAGCACAAAGGTTCTAAGTCCGGCAGAATGTCGCTTGCTGGATCGTTCACAGCCTATAACGGAGGTCAGGAAAACGGCAAGGGCGATTCTCAGGCAGATGGAAAGCACGTTAATTTCCTGTGACCAACTGCCAAGGTGCTGCGCAATGGGGTCTGACATTTGAAGTGACATCAAAGTGTCCATATGTCTGCTTTCCTCCTTGTGTTTTGATACGATACTTGGGGGTAGCCTGTCAAGGCGTAATGTTCGTAAGCGGCCTCGTCATACGCCTGTTCATCCTCTAAAAAAGGATCGTTGTGCGCAGGCAATTCTTTTTGAATTGCCTGTATCTGGCGAATCAGGCGTTCGACCTCGTTTTCTGGTTCATGCTCGTCGCATTTGACCGTTTCAGTCACGATGTCATCCAACCTGTTGGAATACGACCCCGACAGGTACAGCGACAATTTTGCGCAAGCAGGTCCGATTAGTTCGTACAAGACGCTGGAGGCAAGGATAATTGTTTCCAGCGCATCTCCCAGGGCACCGCCCAAGGTGCGGGCTCCCATCGCGGCCAGTCCAATGGCAACGCCCGCCTGTGGAATTAAAGCCAGCCCAAGGTTGTTGCGAACTTTTTTGTTCTTTCCGGCAAGCAGGCAACCCAAGAAGGCGCCGCTGTATTTGCCGAGTATTCTTGTGACAAAGTAGACCACACCGACAGCCAGCAAAGAGGCCGAACCGATATGATCGGAGGAGCTGAAAATAGCACCCAAATCAAAGTTGAGACCAGACCGCACAAAGAACAGCAAGAGCAGCGGAGGGCTGAAGTAATTCAGCTGCTTAAAAAGCCTTTCGTCGTCGGAGGTATTGATGTAAATCATCGACATGGACATACAGCCCAGTAGCGACGAAACGCCCATCAGCGCACAAATTCCGCAGAATGCAAAGAGCAGCGCAATAGATACGATTAGGCGATTGTCGGTTGATCGCTTGTGAAGAAGAAACTTCAAAATCAAACCAAATACGCCGCCCAGCGCAAACGCGAACAGGTTCATTATTATCGGACGCAGCACATTTTGCGCCTGAAAATTGCCGGTCATGGAGGCCAAGGCGATGGAAATGGCGATGCTGTACGCGACAAGCCCCACCACATCGTCCAGTGCGACCACCTGCAGAAGGGTGTCTACAAAATCGCCCTTTGCGTGCGTCTGGCGAATCGTCATCATGGTAGACGCAGGTGCTGTGGCTGATGCCAGCGCGGCAAGAACGACGGAAAATACCATATCAAGACCAAGCACATAATGAGTAGCGATAAACACCGCAATGGATGCCAAGCACGCCTCAAGGAACGTAATAAGCAGCACCTTAACGCCGCTTTTTTTCAGTGTAGAAAAACGGAAGAACTCGCCCGTGCTGAATGCAATGAACGCCAAGGCGATGTCTGCAATGAAATCCATTCTCTCGATAAGACCTATCGGGATCAGGTTTAAGCAGTACGGACCCATCAAAATGCCGGCAACAATGTAGGCCGTGACATTGGGGAGTCTCAGGCGTTTGGTAATTCTTGTCATGGCAAACCCGCCAAATAACATTAAAGAAATCGATATAATCACTATCGAAACCGAGGATGTAATATTCAATTTTTCAATCAGGGGCGTGGTCACTGTCTCGCATTCCTTTCTTAAAAATCACTCGGTCAGGCATTCGCAGGCCAATTTCATACAATAAGATGTTATCCTTGTTCGTTTCTGAAATCTCGCACTGCTTTTGCGTCATCTGAGTTACAGATTATCTTTGATGTATTATCCTTCACGAGTATTGCTTGATCATTGCTTATGGGACGGGCATCCAATTCCGAGAACTTTTCCAGTATTTCCTCCGATGCTTTTCTATAAACCTCATCAAGAAAGTGCGGCAAAATATAGTATTTTACCAGCTCAAGCCAGGCATCGTCTTGCTGTGAATACTCCAGCGGTTTTTTATCCATTGGCTCAATATAAGTAATCGTCGGCGCGCAAACAATAGCCCCTACCGACTCGCCCACCATAAGTTTGCCGCGCTGCAGTTCTTTTTTCAGCAATTTGTCTGTTCCAGATTTTCGCAGCGCATCCATAAGGAAGAACGAATTGCCTCCTGAAAAGTAAATGCAATCTGCCTGCGCAAAGGTTGCCTTGATTGTATTCCTGTTTTCCTTAGAAATATCAATTTCTGTAACGATTGCTCCCATTTCACTGAGCAACTCCCGACCCGCCAGCACATACCGCGAAGCCCCTTCTTTGGCTGCGGCTGTCGGGATAAATGCAATTCTCTTATTTTGCAAATTTTCTTTAATAAGGGTCCCCACGATGCAAAAACGTGAGCATAAAAACAAATTCATAATCCATATTTCCTTTTTTGGTAATCTGATGTCCTTTTCGGGTCGTTCTGATTGAATATCATTGCCAACGCTTTTAGTAAAACGAGAAAAGCACTGTATGGTAACAGCGCTCTTCTCGTTGCGTTGAGAGAAACTTGTGTTATTGGGGCAGGCAGAAAAGGATTCATATGTCTTATGTAATATGCCGTATAAAGACTTACCGAATCAGCACAACAGCAACATCATTTACATTGGTTCCTGTCGGACCGGTAAAGAGCAATCCTTTCGCCGCCTTCAGCGCCGTGTAGGAATCATTTTGGTTGAGAAAATCCACCGGGTCGATTTGCGCCGCCCGCAAGGTTGTCAGCGTGTCACCGTCCACATAGCCGCCCGCCGCATCTGTCGGACCATCGGTACCGTCTGACCCAACACTAAAAACCGCCGCATTGCAGCCCGAAATGCCGGGTGACGCCGCCAGCGCCAATTCCTGATTGCGCCCGCCCTTGCCGTTGCCGATGATTTTGACCACCGTTTCGCCTCCGGCTATAAACGCCATGGGTTTGTCGGGGTGCTGATGTGTTTGGGCAATTTCCGCAAGGAACAGCCCCGCCTCCCGCGCCTGACAAGCCAGCTGATCGGTCAAAAGGATCGGCGCATAGCCAAGTGCCTGTGCAGCATCGGCAGCTGCCGCGCAAAGCTCCCGAACGCTTCCTGTAATGCGCGTTGTTACGTTATCTATTTGTTTGGGTGTCTCTTTGCGAAGGCAAGCCAGTGCATCGGCGGACAGATGTAAGCCGTACTTTTTAACGACATTCTCCGCATCCTTGCAGGTAGACGAATCGGCACAAGCTGGTCCGCTTGCAATCATATCCAGCGGGTCACCCAAGACATCGCTCAGGACGACGCACAGCACCTGTGCCGGGGCGCACGCCATAGCAAAACGCCCACCTTTTACGGCAGACAACCGCTTGCGAATGGTGTTGATCTCCACGATATCGGCACCGCATCCCAGCAGCTGCTGTGTGATATCCTGCAATTCATCCAAAGGGATCAAAGGCTTTTCCAGCAGGGCGCTTCCCCCGCCGGACAGAAGAAACACCACCGTATCCTGCGGCGTTAACCCATGAACAAGGTCAAGCGCTGCCTGCGTACCCCGGCAAGAGTCGTCATCCGGGACAGGGTGTCCGCCCTCAAAGCAGCGGATATGGGCAATCGGTCCTTTTATATGCCCATACTTTGTAACAACCACGCCATCCGCAATACGATTCCCCAGGCAGTCAGATGCCGCGTTTGCCATCTGCCATGCCGCTTTTCCTGCTGCCACCAGAACGATTTTTCCGGTTCCAAAGCGATACCCTTGCAGTGCACGCACTACGGCAACATCCGGCAAAACCGCGTGAATTGCCGCAGAAACGATAGATTCCGTATGTTGATGAAGTAATTGATTCATGAGCTGTACTCTCTTCCTTTGCTAATTGCAGGTTTGCAAATATCTCTGTTTTATTAAGCTGCTGGGATATAATGTTGCCGTTATCACCAATCAGAATCGATAGACCCTGCAACTAATGCGTATATTCCACAGCATAGACTTTGCCGTCTATACCCGTAGCAATAACAAGGCTATCGGTTGCTTCCGGAGTCGCCCAAAAGACTCTCTCTGGGTAACCAGCCGCGTCGATACTCCAAAGGATTTCTCCATTATCTGGATTCAATGCCGTAATCCTTCCTCGCTCGGCAACATGAATCAGGCTATTTCCATTATATACGAGTGCCGAATCAATTTGCATCTCTTGTAGGTCCCTGTCTTTATTGTCATAGCGAAGATCCTTTTGCCAAACAACTTGGTTTGTCTCTGCATCAAACGCTGTTATCTGCCTTCCACTGTTCGACGAATAAAATACTGTGGAGCCGTTTGTGGTCATACCACGAGAAGATACCTTTTCCAACGTTGATGTCCACGCCAACTCTCCCGTATCAAGGCTCAAATAGGCAGGGCGCGTATTTTGTGCATCAATACACCACAATTTCCCGTTAGCGATAACCGGTCGTACATCACCACATACAAACAGGGACTCATCAGTATTCGCATTTCCCCTCCAAATCAGTTGACCTGTAGAGGCGTCTATTGCGTACCAAATATAGGTATCCCGAACAAATGCGTACAAAGTTCCGTTTTCCAAAATTGGTCTTTGACGCATAAGACCATCCGTTTGGTATTCCCAGACAATTTCACCAGATGCTGAGTTCAAGCAATAAATTTTTCCATCTCCGCAACCGATGAAAACACGTCCTTCCGATGTAAGGGGATCAGAAAGCACACTCCCGCCTAGTTTGGTGTTCCAGATGATGTTTCCGTCGTCTGCCGAGGCGCAATACACAAATTCATCTCCAGAACCAAAGACTATCTTTCCTTCGCTCGTGATTGCCGGCTTAGAAATCACAAAATCCCCGGTCTGAATACACCATTTTTGGCTTCCGGTGTCACGATCGATACAATATAGGTTCCCGTCATTTGAGCCCACATAAACATTGGCTTCGTTTATGGTTGCGCTAGACTGAATCGAATCCCCGGTCTCAAACACCCATTTGATTGTAGGATTATCACTCGGCGTTGAGTAGTCCTTATATTCTGTCCATTTTTTGTTCTCATTATCAAAAGCTTCAACACCAACAAAATGCGTTCCAGCAACCAACTCTGGCGTATACAATCCCGTGTCAATGCTTCCACTCCAAATACCGCCCTCATTTTTTATGAGTTGCGTATATGGCCCGTAATTATCTATTCTTGCCTGAACTGACTTTACGCCGTCTGGTGCATTTTCTATTTGAACTGCCACATCCACCGTATTATCTCTTGCTGTGATGTTTGTAATGGTCATTCTTAGTTTTCTGGTGTTGTTCATTCGACCACTTAACCAGAGTTCCTTGCTATGGTCAGTCGCCTTTCTCTTGTATATGTAGTAATAGTTTTCCGAGAATTCAATCGTCACAAAATCCTGATTTGGATTATCTTTAATGTACGTTATGTAGTTAATCGGCACACCGTCTTCTACAACATTTCCATAGTAATGGACATGACCATTCATGAAAGCAATAACATTTGAATCTTTTGTCGCACTGAGCAATTCATGCCGTGCCGTAACATTATTGTTGATTTTGAAAGGATGGTGCCCGAATAGGATAACGGGCATATCAGCGGGTATACTATCCAAATCACTCTTCAGCCATTGCAGTTGGGCTTTTCCAATCTTTCCGTCCAACTCGAAGTTTACTGTTGTGTCTAACAGGACAAAGTGCACACCGCCATAGGTAAAAGACTGATATAGCGGTCCCACCTGATTCGTGAACGTTCTCTTTCCATTGGCGTTCCACCAACGCACATCATGATTACCGGGCGTAGTATAAACTTGTCCGTCAAAGAGTTGCTTATCCTGTAAATATAATTCATATTGCGCAGGCGTTCCATGATCAGATATGTCCCCAGTTATTATCGAGAACGCAGGTTTAATATTGCTGTTGATTTCAGAAATAATTGCCTTAAAGTTTTCAGACCCAATTAGCTCGTGAACATCCGACAGCTGTGCCACCTCGAATCGCGTAAAGCGACCATAGGTGATGCTCATTTGCACAAAATCAATTTCTCGTGTAAAATCCCCCACAGACGAACTCGCGGAATTATATATTCTTAATGTCAGTTTACCGTTGGCGTCAATATATTGCTCAATTTCCCTCAGTGAGTCCAGTGTAAAGCGAATCATTTCATAGTTGTCAGAACTTGACGCTGTTTTCACAACTGCAAATTTTCCTGTGGAAACATTCTTAAGCGACAGGTTTTGAGTATTTGCACCATTCTTTGACTTCAATGCAACTACAAATGTGACTTCACCTATCGTATCAATGTCAATATCCGTATCGAACTCGAATTGCACAGCACTTTTCCGATTATTATCACTATAGAATTTCATCGACTGTCCGTCTATATGATTCAACTTCTCAATTTGTCCTTCGCTTGAACCGTATTCCTCAACGAAGGTTGTAGGAGTATAGACTTTCTGTTGGCTTTGTGAATTGGCAACCGTTGTGACAGACACGCAGTCCGTGTATCGTATGAACTCTTTTGAGGCCGAATTGTATACTCGTATCTGTATGTCTCCTTCCTCTGATATATAAGCACTAATGCCATTTCCAGACAAAACAAAACTTCTTGTTACTTCTTCTGTGCTTCCTGGGATTGTCCCTACAACCTCCCAATTCTGTGTGTCGAATCGATACAATGATAACCAGATAACATTTGTTTCTTCAGACGTATTTCCGGTATAATCAACTTGAATCGTCTGTACATCGTTCTTTTCATAATAGAGTGGCACCGTAGTGGTCCACGCCGCTTTTTTATTGGACGACTTCACTTGAAAAGAGGCACCGTCTCTGTCCTTCAAATTCTTAGCGGTTGTTCCAGCCGCAGTAGTTCCCTGCTCAATCTGGGCATTTTCTACTGTGTAATTTCGAACTTCTACATTCTGCACGCTCTCCTCGCACAGCAAAAGCAATTGCATTTGATCCAAAGATAATTCAAACGGGCTCTCTGCCGATATAGTTACCTCAACTTTAACATTTGCGGAGTCATCTATATGACAGTCTGACCAGTTGATCAAATTGATTTCATTAAGTCCTTTACTTGATATGGCCCCTGTCGAATTATGCTCAATGTATGAGTTACTATTCCAATCAAATAAACTTATCGTATAGGTAAGCGATCCTGCATTTACCGTTCCAAGTCTGAATGTTGCAGATTGTATTCTCGTCTTTGGCACTCCCGTAAACAAAGCCTCTAACCGGGCACAGTTTTTTCCTGCATCGCTAACGCCCGATTTTAGGAGCACAACTTTTTGATCCAAGTACTCAAGATCGCCAGCTGCTCCAGATTGAATACTGCCATCAAGAATCTCAATATTTGCGGGTACGCTTTGCCTAACCACGTGCCTCACTTCGTCACCCAGTGAATCTACTTCTATTGCATAACACTTAGTACAAAAAGGAAGCGTTACGAATAAGGCAAAAATCAGGGAAAGAAATTTACGCATAGCCACGTCCTCCTACTCTGGTTTTTACGTTTGTTTTTGTTCTCGTTTCCCGCCTACGGCGTATGTGCTTTCTATCTGCGTAAGGACGGCATCCGGGAAAACCCGTCTTGCCTCCTGCAGCAGCGCTTGAGCTTGCTCGGAATGATAATGTGTCATAAACAACTGTTTGACGCCCGCATCCTTGGCGGTCTGCGCCGCGGTATGCGCGCTCAGGTGATGGTTTTCCTCCGCCGTTTCCCCTGCACAGAAGGTAGATTCACACAGGAACGCATCCGCCCCGGACGCAACCTTGTATAATCCCTCGCACACACCGGTATCCCCGCTGTAGGCAAAGGTTTTTCCCTCCGCTGAGATCCTTACCCCGTAGGATTCAATAAGATGCTTCACCGCAAAGAATGAAAAATGCACTTCATCGAAGTCATACGCTGCGCCATCCTTGATCGTATGAATTTGGAACACGTCGTTCGTGCATAGCTCCTCGCTTGCCCATTGCGGCAAGGCGGGGATAAATAGTGGGATAGGCTTCAGATTTTCACCGTAGGCACGTTTTGTTTCTAACGCATACTTGGCACAGAACAGATCCCCAAAATGGTCAAAATGCAGATGACTTATTATGATCGCGTCCAACTGCGTAAGCGGCAGATGCTTTTGCAGCTTTGCTGCCGAGCCGTTTCCCATATCCAGCAGGATTCGTTTGCCCTTTGTTTGCAGCAGGTAGCATGAACAAGCACCATCTGCCTCCGGGCAGGTTGCATTGTTACCGAACACAGTCAGTTTCATACAGGTTCCTCCAAAAAGACAAGCTGCCCCGATTGTTCTTCGCAATCGGGGCAGCAAATTTCACTGCAACAAGAAATAACTCAGCTGTCCCTGCGGTACAGTGATGGTAATCGGTTCGGTACCGATCATCGAGCTTTCCCGGATAGCCGTATCCATAGATTTCGTATCCTTAACAATACTGCCGTGCAAATCCTTCATCCGGAAGGACACGTCCTGCGTGCTGTCATTGGCAAGAATCACGAGTTTTTCGCCGTTTTCAAGCGCCCAGCAGGATGCAAAGCACTGGTTTGGAACGTTCTCCAGCCACAAATCATCCAGATATTGGGCGTGCTTCAGCAGGGGCTGAAGGTTTCCTCGGAAGGCAGTTGCCATCATTCCATAGTCATGATATGCACTGTCCTCCGGGCGAAGGCGGCTGGTGATGCCAAGCCACAAAATGCTGCCCAGCGTAATGGCTCTGTGCAGGTCCTTGCGGAACCATTCGGGACGGTCTTTTTCTTCCGCCCAGCTTCTGGGGTTTACCATATTGACCTGCGTAAACTCCGGGAAGGTATACTTGAACACATTATAGTGTTCATCATACTCAGCGCCATTCCAGGTCAGATTTCCCCAAGTATAACTGCCGTAAATATCGCCGCAGTTCTCGGTCATGATGTAGGCGTTCGGGTTATAGGCCCGCAGGCGCTCCAGCAGGTTTTTCAGCACATATACATAGCCGTTGTTGAACTCCCCGATATTGTCATGCGAGTGCTCGCTGCAATAGCACGGGAAAGGCTCTGCCGATGCAAGCTGATCCAGATAAATACCGTCGCAGCCATACGCCTTTACGCAGAATTCTGCCGTATCCAGCAGATACTCTCTCCACAGGGCGTCCGAGGGGCAGTTCACAGTGAAATGTTCCGGACCATAGGTTTCCCGGTACATCTCGCCCTTCTCGTTCCGCATGGCCATCTTCTCGCCAACCAGCTTATGGAAGTCCGATTTCAAATCAAATATGCGCGCGTTGATATACAGCGTGGACATACCGCCATGATTGCGGACATATTCCAGCCCGCGCCGGAATTCCATGGCGCTGCCGAGTTCCATATCGGGATAATACTCCGGATAAAAGGAGTCAAAGCCCGTGCGGTTCCAGCTTGCAATAAACATATGCCTTGCGCCCCATGCCTTGCCTGCCTCAAACATAGCCGGGATGTCTTTGAAGGTATGCTCCACCTTGCCGGTACGCTTAAAGTTGTAGCACTGGTTCAGGGCATATTCGTTTTGTAAATACTCGGGGTTATGGTCAAAATCCAGATAAGGAGCGATGTATTCCCGATACACCTTCGAGCCATAATGCCAATCCTTGTCGGAAAGGCATACAACATAATCCCCGGTCTGATAGGTTTCCCCTTGCTTGATTCGGAAATATTTACGGAAGGCAAATGCCATCCAAGGATTTTCTCTGTCGCCGCTGGTTTCTGCTATAACGCCGGTCACCGGGAATCGGGGGTCATGGCTGCCAATATAGAATCCACCGCAACTATTGTAATAGTACATCCAGCTCATGGAGGCTAAGCCGCAGTAATTAATCTCACGGCGATAGATATCCTCAAAGGGTACGCTGCAGCCACGCCAGAAAGTCATTCGGTTCTCAGCGTAATTATATACCGGATCTTCTGTTTTGTCACCTGCGTGGTGCGGGTAAATGAGATAATCTTTCTGTCCGTTGCCCAGATAGATGCCGCCCAAGTGCGGCATCAGAATCTCGGTCACATCGATTGTGCTGTGATTGCAGATTTCTGCAGAAAACACCAGACGATCCTGCTCGCAACGGCAGGTCACCTTTGCGGAAACGTCATATTCTCCGAAGGAATCATAGCTCAGGATCAGCGCGTCAGGGGCTTCTGCCACGTCAGAAATATGCCCCGACAGTTTGACCCGTTCGCCGTTCTTCAAGCCATAGAGTTCGATCAACGGGTCGCGCGGCGCGCAGCGGACATAGTTGGTATTGGTAGAAAGATTCCACAGTTCCGTGAAATTTCCGATCTTACGGTCGAAACAAGCCCTGATTTTATCGGTTCTCAATTCCATAGCAGTATACCTTATCAATAACCAAATTCGTTATAGCGTTCCAGCGCCTCACCGTTGATTTTGGGAGCATTCGGCATATGGTTGGAGATATAGACACTGGGTTTCAGACCCTTTGCCAGCAGCTTTTCCACCACTGTGCTTTGCAGCGCCCACATCAGATAGCTGGCGCTGATACCGCTTGCCGGGCAGATACTCTGTCCCAACGCAGGCACATCGACCAATGTATCACCATAGTTCGTGCAGTTATCAATACAGTAGGTACAAGCCTCAAAAAGGCGCTTTCCGCTGGGGTGCTTGCTTGTCAGGTGGCTGGAGTATTCGACAGACGTCAAAGCGATTGTGGCACAGCCCATCTCGTTCGCCTTAATGGCAAGGTCTACCGGGAAGTAGTTGTATCCCGATACCGAACCGATCATAATGACATCTTCCGGCAGAACATTGGCTCTGCCCAGCACATAATCCGCAAATCCGGGAATGCTGTCATATCCGATGATACCACGCGCCGGAGAAGGGCGATACCGCACCGGGTTCTGGATTTCGCAGGTGATCTTGATGGGCTTTATCGCCATCATACCGCCGGTTCGACCGACAGCCTCAAACATCAACATATGCCCGGTGTCCATAATATGCCATGCGCCGCCTTTTTCCAGGCGATTCGCAATTTCATCGGCAGCTGCAAGAATCGTTTCCCGCTGGGTGTTTTCTGCCTTGGTCAGCACGTTTTTCATGGCAGAAAAATACTCATCCATTAACATAGGTTGTCCCCCATTCAGCTTGTATATTTTTCAAAAAGTCTTCACGCGAATCCATGCGGCCGACAATCTCGTACATCACAAAAAGTGCCGCGCCGACAATGGGTTCAAACATAGGTTTCCTGTAACTGCATTGCGGCAGTTTCTCTTTTAAGGCAGCCTCAAAGCGTTTCGTGAAAATGTCGCCCATATGGCTGGTTCCGCCAAGTAAGGATACCGGCAGTTCATCGTTTCCTACACGCCTTGCCACGGCAGCCGCCAAGTCTGCCAGACATACAGATGCCTCATCCAGAATTCCCAACGCATCTATGTCTCCTGCCTTGGCAGCTTCTGCCACCGTATAAGACAGCTTTGCTATTTTTTCCCGTGTAAAGTCCGGTTTATATGCACCCTGCCTTAACGACGGGATACTCTCCATATGCAGCTGCTTCAGTGCCAGCGTTTGCAGCAAGGTGTTGGTACTGCCGCGATCCCATTGCTGTGTGATCCTGTCCAGACACATCAGCCCCATATGGTAACCGCTACCTTTGTCGCCAAAGAGTGGTCCCCATCCGCCGACGGATATCCAACTTCCCTTTTTATCTCTGCATACGGCAAAGGAACCCGTTCCGGACAAAACGGCAATGCCTCCCGGTTCCCCCAAGGCTCCGTAATACGCGTTATACTCATCGCCTAATACCATCAGCCTTGTTTTCGGAAAACGATCACGCACCGCATTGGCGGAATTTTTGAAGCCGGGAATGAACAGACATATTTCATTCAGATCCGTATCCCGGATACCTGCCTGTTGCAGGCAATCCGAAATGCCGCCGCACACAGCATCTGCAGCGGCATCCGGGTTTATAAAGATGGCATTGGTTCCCTGTGTCTTGCTGAAGCCATGTATATGTCCGGACAGATCAAAGAGCATATATTCTGTTTTGGTTCCCCCGCCGTCACACACCAAATACATGGTCATTACCTCCATCCATCAGGAAAGCGCCGGGATTCTTGTGCGGTACAGTGCAACAGCCTTGGCGTTAAACTCATCGCCACCGGGAATATTGGCACTGCGCAATATCGGGGGAATTTCGCCGTTTTTCAAGTACAGGTTTTCGATTTTCAGAACAATTCTTTGTGCGATAAACAGGCTGCCGAAGGTAGAGGCACCTCCCGTCACCTGATTGGTTCCGGGAACGGTAAAGACGCCATCTCCAAAGGGCGCATGGTTATCGATCACGATATCCGACACATCACACAGATGCTTTCCGATGGCACTGCGCGGTTTCAGCTGCTCCGAGATTGTCTTGGACGTGACGCATACAACCGTCAGCCCCTTTTGCTTTGCGTACAGCGCAGCTTCAACCGGCACGGTGTTGATGCCTGTGTTGGAAGAGATGATGATCGTGTCGCCCTTTTGCAGGGATGCCTTGCCCAAGACCTCCGCAGCCTTGCCGGATTTGCGTTCCATCTGTGTGCTAGTTATCGCGCCGGTGTGGAGCATCAACTCATCCGATAAGATGGGGTTAATGGGAACCAGTCCGCCGCTTCGATAGAACATCTCCTCGACGATCATGTGGGAATGACCTGTTGAAAAGACGTGCAGCAAACCACCGTTTTTGATGGAATGGTAGGCTGCCTCCGCGGCTGCTTCCATCGGTTCCTGCTCCTGCTGCTCGATGCGATTCAGCATCTCATAGATTTTGGACAGATAGCTTCCGTCAGGCAGGAGTTTTTCTGTCATAAGGCCCTCCTTTCTAAAAAAGGGCGGCATATTGCCGCCCTTCCTTCCGGGTCGTACCGGTGAGCCAATTATTTGTTAAGGATCTCTGCTGCCTGCTCGTCCACGCGGGTCTCAAATTCTTCCGGCGTGATTGCACCGGCCCACAGGGACTCGCATTCCTTCTGGAACATGGTCTGGAAAGCAGAACCATTGAGGTTCGTGGGATAAGGAACGGCAGTTTCCAGAGCTTCCACGAAGTACTTGTTATAGGGAGCCTTTGCCTCAAACGCAGTGGTATCGACCAGCTTAGATGCGGGCAGACCGAAGTTCATATCCAGCGCGATCTGCTGACCTTCCTTACCGGACAGGAACTCCACAACACGCCAAGACAGATCAGGGTTCTTTGCGGTTTTGGGGATGACCCAAGTGTTTACGAAAGAAGAAGTCTTGCTAACGCCATCAATGGAAGGCATGGGCAGAACAGTGTACTCCGTGCCGTTTGCATCCATGTTAGAAGCAGTGGACAGGGCGCCAATCTGCATGGCAACCTTGTTTGCCATAAAGGGAGCAAACTCGTTGTCGCCGAACTGAGCAGCCTGCGTTGCAGTGGGGCATACCTTGTAGGTGTTGCACAGGTCATACATGAACTGGACAGCTTCCTTGGTCTTGGGGTCGGTAGACAGAACGCTTGCCTTGCCGTCTTCGCTGTACAGCTTGCCGCCGAAGGCTGCGATCATAGCAAAGGTCTGGTCGGTATAGTTCTTCCAGTAATAGCCCCACTGTGCATCGGCACCGGAACCCTTGGTCAGCTGCTTTGCCACCTCGACAAAGTCATCCATCGTCCAATCTTCGGAAGGAATTTCCACACCGGCGTCCTTGAACATCTTGGTGTTGATGTACATGACCTTGGGGGTGATGTCACGGGCAGCCGCGTACATCGTGCCGTTCACGGTAAGAGCCTCGGTAACGACGGGATAGAGGGAATCCTTGTACTCCTGGCTGGCCAGATCGTCCAGCGGCATCAGCATACCGTTCAGCGCATAACGGGGCACCTGGTCCATAGCAAGCATCATTACGTCAGGAATCTCACCTGCTGCCAGCTTGGTAATCATGGTGTCTGCATACTTGCTGGGAATGGTAACAAACTCCAGCTTGATATCCGGATTTTCTGCTTCAAAATCCGACTTCATCTTCTGCAGGTGCTCAAATTTGGTGATGTCCCACCAAGTATACACAGTAAGGGTAACAGGGTCTTTCGTTTCAGGGGTCGAGGCAACCGTAGATGTTTCTTCGCTGCCGGAAGCAGCAGGTGCCGCACCGGAGCTTGCGCTGTTGCCGCCGCAGGCAGCAAGGGATAGGATGAATGTCAGCGCCAAAAGCAGTGCAAAGACATTGCGAACGATCTTTTTCATTTCTAGTCCTCCGTTTTGTATGAATATTGTACGACCGTAACAGGCCGCGAGTCCTTGATTATTTTCCGCCGAAACCAGAGTTCATGGCAGATGCCATGAAGTACTTCTGGAACAGCAGGAATACGATAACGATGGGCACGATGCTCATGGTTGCACCGGCCAGAAGAACTGCCCAGTTTGGATCCCATTCCTTGAGGTATTTAAGACCTACCGTCAGGGTCAGTTTGTCATAATCGTTGATTACGATCATCGGCCAGAGGAATGCGTTCCAAACGCTGCGGAACGACAGAATTGCCGTTGTAGCAATGGCAGGCTTTGCATTGGGAAGTACGATCTTGAAGAACACACCCAGTCGCGAACAGCCATCCACGATCGCTGCATTTTCAAGATCCTTGGGGATGCTCAGGAAATACTGCCGGAAGAAAAAGATGTTGAATGCGTTCGTTCCGGTAAACATACTGGTAAGGAACAATGCGGTATAGGTGTTCGCCAGATGCGCATCCACAACGATTTTGTAGTTCGGGATAAGCGTTACATGGCTGGGCACCATCATGGTTGCCACAAACGCCAGGAACAAGATGTTCCTTCCCTTAAACTCCAACCGAGTCAGCGCGTAGGCTGTCAGGGATGCTACGGCAATCATGCATATGGGCATTGCCACAGCGAGGAAGAACGAGTTTACGACAAACTTGCCGAACGGCAGTACCTGAAACAAACGCTCATAATTGTAAAGCGTTGCCGGCTTCGGCAGCAGATCCAGCGGAGAGCCGCCATAAAGCTGTTCCGACGTCTTAAAGGACGACAACACCGACCACACGAACGGATAAATCATCGTCAGCGACAAAAGCACCATAAAGCAGTGATAAACCACTGACCCAATGCGCTTACGGGCCTTGACGCCCAGGGATTTCTGTTTCATTTTATTCTCCTCCCTGTTCGTTGCGGAATTTATACTGGATCAACGACACAACCATAATCAGTGCAAAGAATATCCATGCCAGTGCGGATGCATAGCCCATGTTGTAGCTGCTGAAGGCTTGTTCGTAGATGTAATACATCATGGTACTGGTCGAACCCAAAGGACCACCGGCTGTCATAATAAAGATGGACTCGAACATATTGAACGCTTCGATTACCAGAAGAATCATGACAACAAACGTTGTGTTCGACAAAAGCGGCAAAGTGATGCGGAAGAATTTTTGGATTTCGCTGGCACCGTCCAGCTCCGCTGCTTCGTACAGGGTTTCGGGTATCGTCTGCAGACCGGCAAGGAACATAATCATATAGTAGCCGCCCATCTGCCATACACGCATGATGACCAGTGCCGGCTTGCTCCACGCTGTATCCCCCAGCCACATGGGTACGTCATTCAGTCCGATTGCCATCAGGAAGTTGTTGATCAAACCCATATCCGGGTTGAAGATCCACAGCCAAACCATACTGACCGCAACCGTTGAGGTGATGCTGGGCAGGAATAGTGCCACGCGGTAAATATTGTTCACCCAACTGGTCTTTTTGTTGATCAGTATAGCCAGTAAGAGGGAAAGCGCCAGAACGATGGGAACCAGCGTGACGACAAAGTAAAGCGTATTGCCAAAGTACTTATAAAAATACTGATCCTTCGTGAAGGCTCGGATATAATTGTCAAAGCCCACCCATTTGGGAGCGCTGAGCAGATCATAGTCTGTCAGCGACAGATAGAAGGAATACAAAATTGAGCCAAAGGTGAAAATGCTAAACCCAATTAGGGCCGGTGAAACAAACAGCCATCCCAAACAGGCTTCGCGTCGTTTCAGCGTCATAAACCGTTTTTTCGGTTCCTTTACTGTCGGATTCATCTGTGTCCTGTGCTCCTTTCAAATCCTGTCAATAAATACATGTTGTTATGTTGTTATAACGACTATATCGAATTTTTATTGCGCCCTGTGGAACGGACGCAATAAATTGTTTTATTTTTCCAATGTTACATTAAAAACATACTTATCTCCGCGATATACGGATTCCGTATATTCAAACGGAACTCCCGCACCGTCATACGCAGTTCGCGTAATCCTCAGCACAGGCGCGCCGGCTTTGATCTGGAGCTGCTTTGCTTCCTTTGCCTTTGCCAAGCCGGATTGAATACTCTGGATTGCCTTTGCAGGCTCACAGCCGTAACGCTGTCTAAAAAGCGTATAAAGCGACTTGCTCATATCATATGTTTCGATCCCTGCGAATCTGGCAAACGGCAGGCAAACCGTTTCAACCGCCATAGGCACTGCATCCGCACAGCGCAAGCGAGAAATGATGTATACCTTTTGGGTACCATCCAATTCCAATGCGTTGGCGACCGGCTCACTCGGAAATTCCAAACTCTGTGAAATCAGTGAAGTGGAAGGTTCCATACCAATGCTGCGCATTTCATCGCTGAAACCAATCAAGTGGTTCAATTGCATTCCGGCTTTTTTTGCCGCTACAAAGCTTCCCTTCCCTTGTATTTTGTAGATGTAACCACTCTGCGCCAAGCCATCTAACGCTTGTCTTACCGTAATACGGCTTACGCCGAAAGTCTCACCTATGGTTTCCTCCGTGGGCATTTTGTCGCCCTCTGCCAACTTTCCTGACTCAATGAGTGACCGATAATAGCTAATGATCTGAGAATATCTTGGTGCAGCTTTCATAATTGTTTGTACCCTTCCCTCTTAGCTTATTCAGTTTTCCCTCATCTACTTGTTATGACAACATAATAACATTATCCCCTTCTGTTGTCAATGCATTTTCACACACATAGGTCAAGTTTGTGAAATACTGCCAATTTAAGCAGTTCCGTTTTATACAAAAAGGCAGTCTTATTGTCAGCGCATTATCTGTAAATACAACTTTGCAAAAATGAGCAATTTGAAATATCATCCTCATAGGAGATTGCGGCACAATTCCCCAAATTCTTTGTTTTTTTCCCCCCCAGCTGTATCACCCGATACAGCGGTATTTTTATCGTCAAAAAAGGAGTTATTGCAATGTCTAACGAAAACAAAATCCGTATTCTGTATGTTCAGCCGGGCAAATATCCGGAAGAACGGCTTGTTGCAAATGAGCTGCGCCCCCTTCAGCAGCTTGTCGCTGGGTAGCGGGTTATATTTCTTCCGTCCGCAATCTCCAAGAAAGAACGCCCATTCTCTCTTGAGATATTTCGGCATACGGGGCATCTGCATCACCTCCTTGCCCGCAGCCCGGTTTGCAAATTTACTTTTTGAAAATAGAAAAACGCCCAACATCTCCTGAACTGTTCGCTTTAGGGGCGATTTTGGACGTTTTTATTTGATATGGCTTTACGGTGGTGGGAAAGCCCGCTATTTGCTGCTTTGTGGAAATAGAAAAGCGCCACATCGCTGCGGCACTTTTGCTTTGCCCGGAAGATGGAACGGGGGCTGTTCAGTTATCTGTTGTTCTTTCTCTTGCTGGCAACAACGGCTGTTCCAATGGCTGCACTACCGCTGACCAGCATAAGGACAACCAACAGAGCAGGGTTGCTTGTGTCGCCGGTCTGTGGAATGGTGTACTGAGGTGTGGCCGTTGCAGCAGGTGCCGGTGTGGGCTGTGTTGTCTTGTTAGCGTCCTTGTATTGCAGGGCAGCAAGGGCATCTTCGATAGCCTTTGCCATGGCGTCAACCTCTGCCTGTTGAGTGATGTTCTTGCCGCGTGCAACTGCTCTGATGGCGCATGTGCTTGACGCTCCGGTAAGCGGAGCTATGCCGTATTAAGACAGGAACCCCGTCAAGCGCTACTGTGTCCTTTCAAAAGTCCCTTCGCCGCGTAGTTTTTCGTGTATTATTCGTATGCCACTTTTTATTTCTTTTCGCGTCTTGACACAAATGGCATCACTGCCCTACGAAGCACATCCGCCGTACTCGCCACATTTTGAAGCGTAATATACAGCTTCATTGCATCGCGTTTGACGGGGTTCTCGTCAACCAGTGCTTCCATCACCTCCTGCAATTCATCCAGTTTTCGAATGATAAGCCTGTAATCCGCTGGTGGATATTCAGCAGGAATCGTATCTGCAATCAGGCAACGGATATATTGTTCTCTGGACATACCTGTTTTAGCAACACGGCAGTTCAGTACAGCCAGTTCTTCTTCCGGAATGCGAACTTTTACATCCTTATATCGAGTCTTATCTGTTGCCACTATCATTTCCTCCGCTATGTACGGTATGGTCATCACCGTATATGACAAACCTATCCAAGTCCCGCAGGAAATGATCGACCAGGTAGACGAACATATCTTCATCATCGGGAAAGCCGTACTTAGCACACAACTTAGCCATTTTCCCAGAAAAACACGTAACAAGCCAGATTTTATCCTCACGGTTATGTGCTTTTGCGCCTCGCAGATGTTCTTCAAAGCTCTTCATGATCGTTACTCCTTCAACGCCTTCATTGTTTCAGCCAGCTTCTTGCGCTTCTCATAGACATTGGTATGCCCACAGCCAAAGTGTTTCTGAATTTCTTTGTAGTTCATTTTCAGAAAGCACAAAAGCCACTCCTTTTCTTTTGGTGAAAGCCTCTGTACTTCCTGTTGAAGAGCCAGTTCAATCTCAACCTTCCGAAACATTTGCTCGGCATCAATATCTGTCAGATGTCGCGGGGCCTGATCCAAGGAAATCACACTGACATTGGGTCGATTCTTAGCAGCATAGCGAATTGCGTGCCATTCCATTCGGCGGGTTATATAGCTAGTGAACTGTCCTTTCACCGTGCTTTTTTCATTCAGTTCATCTTGACTAAATTGCTCAAGTAACTCTTCAAATTCATGCTGGATCATTATACGTCCTCCTTATTTTTTGTTGAGAATCAAAAAATAAGGAGGTGCCCTTGGAACGGCATCGCTGGTAAAATGCTTAAATAAAGGCAAAGGATCGGAAACTCTGCGCACGATCGCCACTCTCCCTTCAAAAGGTAAGAGAACACGTTGATAGAGATTTTCCGGTCCTTTTTTGATATTATTTAATGTTTGCCGTCTATTTTTAGAGATGCTTTCTCTTTTCCATTGCCGAAAATGCTTTACTTTCCCTCACGGATTTTGCTATTTGCTGCAAATATCCGTCATCTGATGGCAATAGTATCGACATCTCTATTATAAAACACGACTTATCCAATAACTTGTACTTTGCACAAAGCAATCAATATTGTTCAGTTTATCGTGTGTTTTTCCTGTATGTCTAAAACCTTCTTCCGCTCCTGTTGGGCCTTTTTCTCTTCAGAATTTGTCTCGCGTAGTTGTTCTTTCGTTTCTTCAATTTTCCTTTCAAGTTGCTCAGTAAATCCAATCGCTTTATCCAGATCAACGGATTGGTCAATTCCTTCTTTTTCCAAATTCTTTGCTGCACTACTGTAAGCCTGCAATTCCGTACTATGACCACTGTAAAAAGCCGATTTCTGACTCATGGGCAACTCTACATACTGCATCCAGACAGGCTTGTATGTTTTGCAAATTTGTAAGTTCTTGGTAACCGCAGCAACTTCTTTTCGCTTTTCCTGCATCCTCCATGTCAGCACGGATTATCTTCTGATGGGCAGTGAGCCAAGTAAAGAGGAAGTCAAAAATGATCTTCTGAGCATTATTTCGGAGCTGTCTACGATTGCGAAGAAAATCTAATCGTGCTCTGTGTTTGAAAATGACAAAATAGAGATACTACTTGCCCGCTTCGATGTAATCTCTAACGAGGCGACTGAGATCTTCTTGTATCAAGTAAGGAAAAAAATTGAGAATTTACAAGCCGTTCATAGGTGGACAACCGCCCGTGAACGGCTTGCATGTAAACTAAACTCATAATGAATCCAAGCAAATTCATCATGCCCTGCGAAGTTCTGTCAAATGTAGATAATCTGACAATACGAACATGCCTCACACGTAGTCTTTGACACCGAATATCAGCCAGTACACATATGAGGACGGAAAATATGGCAGCTTTTGAAAAAATTGCTCTTTTCTGCTCAAAGTGCTATAATCGGAATATACCGAATACAAAGGGAAGAAAGCTCCCATGCCAAGACCGACACGGTGCCGTCGAATTTGTGGCGTACCGCAGGTCGATACATTCTATCCCAACGAGTGCGAGAATACCGAGCCGATCCTGCTGACGCTGGACGAATACGAGGTCATTCGGCTGGTTGACTTGGAGCAGCAAACCCACGAGCAGTGTGCCGCTCAAATGGACATTTCCCGCTCTACCGTGCAGGAGATTTACGAAAGCGCACGGAGCAAGATCGCAGCGTGTCTTGTCCACGGGAAACCGCTGCACATCACCGGGGGAAACTACCGCATCTGCGGAGGACAGGAGGCAGCTCACTGCGGCCGTTGCTGCCGGATGCAGAGAGCCAACATGGAAAAATCAGGCAAAACTTGCAAAGGAGATTCCATTATGAAAATTGCAGTTACCTATGAAAACGGTCAAATCTTTCAGCATTTCGGTCACACCGAGCAGTTCAAGCTTTATGAAGTTACGGACGGCAAAATCGTCCATGCGGAAATTGTTGACACCAACGGCAGCGGTCACGGCGCACTGGCAGGTTTCCTAATGCAGCACGGTGTGGACACTTTGGTTTGCGGAGGCATCGGCGGCGGTGCGCAGGCTGCTCTCGCCGAAGCGGGCATCAAGCTCTACGGCGGTGTCAGCGGGGACGCTGACGCGGCGGTGAGCGCGTTGCTCAACGGAAGTTTGGGCTACGATCCCAATGTTCACTGTGACCACCATGACCATGAGCACGGCGAGGCTGGTCACTCCTGCGGTGACCACGGCTGCGGCAAGCACAGCTGCCATTGATATGGAACGCACACTGACACAACTTCCGTTCTGGTCATCCTTGACCGAACAGGAGCAAGAAACGCTGCGCCGAAGTGCCTTTGTCCGTCATTATAAAAAGGGTGCGTTCGTTCACAGCAGCGACAATGAATGTCTCGGAATGCTGCTTATTCTTTCCGGCGAGATCCGCACCTATCTTCTCTCTGATGAGGGGCGGGAGGTAACGCTGTTCCGCCTGTATCCGGGCGAACTATGCGTGCTTTCCGCCTCCTGCGTGATCAGTCAGATCACCTTTGATACGCAAATGACTGCCGGAATGGATACGGACGTTCTGATTATCCCTGCAATTGTCATTGCTGCACTCAAGGAGAAAAATCTCCATGTCCGCTGTTTTCTCTATGAACTGGCAACGAAACGGTTTTCTGATGTGATGTGGGCGATGCAGCAGATTATGTTCAAGGGATTGGATCAGCGGCTGGCAGAATTTCTCCTTGCCGAAGCGGAACGTACCGGCTCCGACACGATACGCATGACCCATGAGCAGATCGCCCAGCACATCAGCTCGGCACGGGAGGCAGTGGCACGGATGCTCAAAAGCTTCTCGGAGGACGGGCTGGTGGAGCTGAAGCGTGGTGCAATCACGCTGCGGGATAAGAACAGACTAAATCGTCTAAAATAAAAAGAAATGTGACTTCGTTACAGAAGAAAATCATAGATTTGCTATAATAAAAACAGAAAAACAGGAAGGAGTATCCAACATGAAAGAAACGAAATACGCAGGAACTCAAACCGAAAAAAACCTGTTGGCTGCCTTTGCCGGTGAGTCCGAGGCGCGCAACAAGTACACCTATTTTGCATCCAAGGCCAAGAAGGAAGGCTACGAGCAGATCGCGGCACTGTTCCTCAAAACCGCTGATAATGAGAAGGAACACGCCAAGCTGTGGTTCAAAGAGCTGAACGGCATTGGCGACACCGCCGAAAACCTTCTCTCCGCCGCTGAGGGCGAGAACTACGAGTGGACGGATATGTACGACGGCTTTGCCAAAACTGCCGATGAGGAAGGTTTCCATGAGCTGGCGCAGCGTTTCCGCCTGGTCGCCGCCATTGAAAAGCACCACGAGGAGCGCTACCGTGCCCTGCTGCACAATGTGGAGATGGCGGAGGTCTTCGCCAAGAGCGAGGTCAAGGTGTGGGAGTGCCGCAACTGCGGTCACATTGTGATCGGTGAGAAAGCGCCGGAGGTCTGCCCTGCCTGCAACCATCCCCAGAGCTATTTTGAAATTCACGCAGAAAACTATTAAAGTAAAGAAAAGGAGAATTATCATGGATCAGAAGTTTTACATTTGCAAGCATTGCGGTAACATCATTGCCAAAGTTAAGGACGTAGGCGTCCCTGTCGTCTGCTGCGGCAAGCCGATGAGCGAGATCGTTCCCGGCACCACCGACGCCGCCGTGGAGAAGCACGTCCCTGTCTGGACGGTGGAAAACGGCATCGTCCATGTCAAGGTCGGCTCCGTGGAGCACCCCATGCTGCCGGAGCACTACATCGAATGGGTATCTCTCCAGACCAAGCAGGGCAATCAGCGTAAGGAACTGCATCCCGGCGAAAAGCCGGAGGTCTGCTTCGCGCTCTGCGAGGGCGATGAGGTCGAGGCGGTCTACGCCTACTGCAACCTCCACAGTCTGTGGAAAGCGTAATTCATCTTTCAAAAATCCGGTGCTTTTTTGAGCACCGGATTTTTTTTATCAACGTGACCTCGTCACAGAAAAATGCTTTGTCCTGCGGTATGATATAGTCACAATCAAGAAAGAGGTGGCGAGCATGAAAATCAAGCTCAATCCCGATCAGGAGATTGTCAACACCATCCGGGAAGGACTCAAGCGCACCGGCGGATACTGCCCCTGCCGCAGGGAGCGCACAGAGGCAACCAAATGTATGTGCCAGGAGTTTAAGGATCAAATTGCAGATCCGGGCTTCGAGGGATTCTGCCACTGTATGCTCTATTACAAATCCTTGCAGGATTAAGAGAGGAAGTGACCGGAGAAGAGGAGAGAATCGAAATGGAGATCAGAAAACGAAACGGGGAGTCTGTTCCCTTTCAACAGGAGA
>ERZ791805.183-NODE-183-length-37744-cov-5.250604_pt1 | contig 37744 bp, 31 predicted proteins | sample MGYA00510306_ERZ791805 | MGnify/ENA primary metagenome ERZ791805 (study PRJEB30046, sample SAMN00791990) | human gut metagenome | study: EMG produced TPA metagenomics assembly of the A metagenome-wide association study of gut microbiota in type 2... | reverse complement strand
TGCGAGTTGCTTACGGAGGAAGAATTGCGCAGAATGCGCTATGCCGACCTGTCAGACTCCATGTCACAGACATTTGCCCGTGACATGTTCTTCTTCAGCATCTATTGCCGAGGAATAAGTTTTACGGACTTGGCCCATATTAGGAAAAGTGACATTAAAGGCTTCACGCTCACTTACACCTCACAAGTTCTACCCCCACCCATCGTCACAGTACAATAGGACACAGCCATGCAGCAATAGCCGACCGCTATCCATCAACCACCGACTATCTATTTCCTATTATCAAATCCGACGACAAGATAGTGGAAAGTCGAGAAATTGGAAGGGTTCGTGAAAATATCACAAAGGCATTAAAACTAATTGCTACACGTTGCAATCTATCCGTGGTACCCTCCTTGAAAATGACCAAGGATATCTATCTACGCGCGATTGATAATGTAAGTGTAAGCAAGATAATTTAATGTGAAACACATAATCATATTGAGAAAACTAAATCAAACAAAAATATGCGTGATTTTAAAGACATCAAAGTCGCAGTAGCCGGTACTGGCTACGTGGGACTGAGCATAGCTACATTGCTATCTCAACATCATCATGTAACAGCAGTAGATGTAATTCCTGAAAAGGTGGAAAAACTAAACAATAAGATTTCACCAATTCAAGATGATTATATCGAAAAGTATTTGGCTGAAAAGCCATTAAACCTTGTAGCCACGCTTGACGGCAAATCAGCCTATTCAGATGCCGACTTTGTAGTTATCGCAGCACCTACCAATTATGACCCTGTAAAGAACTACTTCGATACTACTCATGTAGAAGAAGTCATAGATTTGGTATTGGAGGTTAATCCTAATGCCATCATGGTCATCAAATCAACCATCCCTGTTGGCTATACACGTAACCTCTATTTAAAATATGCGCAGAAAGGAGTTAAGAAGTTTAATCTTCTATTCTCTCCGGAGTTCCTTCGTGAGAGCAAGGCACTTTACGACAACCTTTACCCCAGCCGTATAATCGTTGGTTATCCCAAGATCATCAACAAGCCCGAGTTCGAGGCTGAGAACAAGGCTATCGAATCTGTAACAGATGTTGATATGTTGATTGAAGCAACTAAGACTTTTGCAGCTCTTTTGCAAGAAGGTGCTATCAAAGAAAACATCGACACTCTCTTTATGGGTATGAAGGAGGCAGAGGCTGTAAAACTCTTTTCTAATACTTACCTTGCTCTCCGTGTAAGCTACTTCAACGAACTTGATACTTACGCAGAAGTAAAAGGTCTCGACTCAAAAGCCATCATTGAAGGAGTAGGTCTTGATCCACGCATTGGCACACATTACAATAACCCATCATTCGGTTATGGTGGCTATTGCTTACCCAAAGACACCAAGCAGCTTCTTGCAAACTATCAGGATGTACCTCAGAACATGATGTCTGCTATTGTTGAATCAAATAAGACTCGCAAGGATTACATCGCTGATGCAGTGTTGCGCAAGGCTGGTTATTATGCTGAAAATGGTCAATGGGATGCAAGCAAGGAGCATAACTGTGTGATTGGCGTATATCGTTTGACCATGAAGTCAAACAGTGATAATTTCCGTCAGTCTGCCATCCAAGGCATCATGAAACGCATAAAAGCAAAGGGCGCAGAGGTTATAATTTATGAGCCAACACTTGAAGACGGAACCACTTTCTTTGGCAGTAAGGTCGTTAATAATCTCGATGAGTTCAAAGAACAGAGTAAGGCAATCATTGCCAATCGCTTTGATGATTGTCTGAAGGATGTAGAAGATAAAGTATATACACGAGATATATTTAGAAGAGACTAAGAGATGGTAGAATATAATGTAAACTTAGAAGGCAAAACGGTTCTTGTAACAGGTGCTGCCGGTTTTATCGGAAGCAACCTCGTTAAACGTCTTTTTCACGATGTGAAGGACATAAAAGTAATCGGTATTGATTCAATTACCGATTACTATGATGTCAACATCAAGTATGAACGTTTGAAAGAAATAGAGGCTTTGGAACGGGACTGGACTTTTGTCCATGCGTCTATTGCAGATAAGGAAGTCGTAGAAAAGATCTTTACCGAAAACAAGATATCAGTTGTTGTAAACCTCGCTGCTCAGGCAGGTGTACGTTACAGTATTACTAATCCTGATGCTTATATCCAGAGCAACCTCATTGGTTTCTACAATATACTTGAAGCATGCCGTCATCATGAAGTAGAGCACCTTGTGTATGCCTCTTCATCATCTGTTTATGGCAGCAACAAAAAAGTGCCCTATTCAACAGACGATAAGGTTGATAATCCCGTGTCTCTTTATGCAGCCACCAAGAAGAGCAACGAGCTTATGGCTCATGCCTATAGCAAACTCTACAACATCCCTTCTACTGGCTTGCGTTTCTTTACAGTTTATGGTCCTGCAGGTCGTCCCGATATGGCATACTTCGGTTTCACCAATAAACTTGTTAAAGGCGAGACAATCAAGATCTTTAACTACGGCAACTGCAAGCGAGACTTTACTTTCGTTGACGACATTGTAGAAGGGGTTGTACGTATTATGCAACACGCTCCAGAAAAACAGAATGGTGAGGACGGTCTTCCTATTCCTCCGTACAAAGTATATAACATTGGAAATAACTCTCCAGAAAATCTTCTTGATTTCGTAACCATCCTTCAAGAAGAGCTTGTACGTGCAGGAGTGCTTCCTAAAGACTACGACTTTGAGGATCACAAGGAACTTGTGCCTATGCAACCAGGAGATGTGCCAGTAACTTACGCTGACACGACCCCACTGGAGCAAGACTTCGGATTTAAGCCAAATACAAGTTTAAGAGATGGATTGAGATACTTTGCGGAATGGTATGCAAAGTATTATAGAAATAGACAATAAATAACAGATTAATATTATAGAATTATGAGCATTTTTGCAGGTAAAACCCTTATGATTACTGGTGGAACAGGTTCCTTCGGTAATGCAGTATTAAATCGTTTCCTTCGTACCGACATCGGTGAGATTCGTATTTTCTCACGTGATGAGAAGAAACAGGATGACATGCGCCATGAATATCAGGTAAAATATCCTGATGTGGCCAACAAGATTAAGTTCTTTATTGGTGATGTACGTGATTTGCAATCATGCCGTAACGCTATGCCAGGTGTTGATTATATTTTCCATGCAGCAGCATTGAAGCAGGTTCCTTCATGCGAATTTTTCCCGATGGAGGCTGTCAAGACTAACGTTATTGGTACTGACAATGTGCTTACTGCCGCTATTGAGGCTGGTGTAGGCGCTGTTATCTGTCTTTCTACCGACAAGGCTGCTTATCCTATCAATGCTATGGGTATCACCAAGGCTGTTGAGGAAAAAATTGCTGTGGCAAAGAGTCGTTATTCAGGCAAAACCAAGATTTGCTGCACACGTTATGGTAACGTAATGTGCTCACGTGGTTCAGTAATACCTTTGTGGATTGATCAGATTCGCAATGGCAACCCTATCACATTGACCGAGCCAAAGATGACCCGTTTCATCATGTCATTGGAAGAGGCTGTAGACCTCGTTCTCTTTGCTTTTGAGCATGGTCAGAACGGCGATATCCTCGTGCAGAAGGCTCCAGCTTGTACAATCCAGACACAGGCTGAGGCTGTATGCGAGCTGTTCGGTGGCAAGAAGGAGGAGATTAAGGTTATCGGTATCCGTCACGGTGAGAAAATGTACGAAACATTGCTAACTAAAGAAGAATGTGCCAAGGCGGAAGATATGGGCAACTTCTACCGTGTACCAGCCGACAATCGTGGTTTGAACTACGATAAATTCTTTAAGGAAGGTGACACCAAGCGTGCTGAAATCGAAGAATTCAACTCAGACAATACTTATCGTTTGAACTTGGAGGAGACAAAGGCGAAGATTGGTGCGCTGGAGTACATTAAGAAGGAGTTGAGTGGCGAGGGTAACTTCGTGCAGTAATTAAGGCGTATGAAGATATTAGTAACTGGAGCCAAAGGTTTTGTAGGCAAAAATCTTAGTGCTCAACTCAACAATATAAAAGAAGGCAAGGCACGCTGCTACGGAGACCTCATAATAGATGAGGTCTTCGAGTACGACCTTGACTCTACACCCGAGCAGCTTGACCAATGGTGCAAGGAATGTGACTTCGTGTTCAACCTTGCCGGCGTAAACCGCCCAAAGGATAATGACGAGTTTATGAAGGGCAACTTCGGTTTTGCCTCTACTTTGCTCGACACCCTTAAGGCTCACGGTAACAACTGCCCCGTGATGCTATCAAGCTCTCAGCAAGCATCCTTGACCGGTCGTTTCGGCAACAGCGAGTACGGTAGAAGTAAGAAGGCAGGTGAGGACTTGTTCCTTGAGTATGGCAAGGAGACAGGAGCCAAAGTGTTGGTCTATCGTTTCCCCAACCTCTATGGCAAATGGTGTCGTCCTAACTATAACAGTGCCGTAGCCACCTTCTGCAACAATATAGCCAACGACCTCCCCATCACTGTCAACGACCCCAGCGTAGAACTTGAACTTCTCTACATCGACGACCTTGTTGACGAAATGATTCATGCATTAAAGGGTGAGGAACATCATTGTGAGTTTGAAGGGCTTAAAGTACTTCCTTCAACAGAAGGTAAGTACTGCTATTGTCCTATCACTCACAAGGCTACTCTTGGTGAAATCGTGGACTTGCTCCATAAGTTTGCCGACATGCCTAAGACATTGATGATTCCTGAAATCCCAGCAGACTCATTTGCCAAACGTCTCTACAGCAACTTCTTAAGCTACTTGCCAAAAGAAAAAGCCATCTTCGATTTAAAGATGAACGTAGACCCACGCGGCTCATTCACAGAATTGGTTCACACCCTCAACTGTGGTCAGGTAAGCATCAATATCTCTAAGCCGGGCATCACTAAAGGTGAGCATTGGCACAACACTAAATGGGAACAGTTCATCGTTGTGGCAGGTCACGGACTCATCCAGCTCCGCAAGGAAGGCACAGATGAAGTGTTGAACTATGAAGTAAGTGGCGACAAGATACAATCAGTCATCATGCTCCCTGGTTACACACACAACATCATCAACCTCTCCGACACCGAAGACTTGATAACAGTAATGTACTGCAACGAGGTATTCGACCCGAATAAGCCCGACACCTACTTCGACCCGGTAGAACAAAAATAAAAAGTATATCTTGAACACGAATTATCATAAATTATCCACGAATTACCCATAAATAATTATCTCTACATTATAATTCGTGGCATAATTTCTGGATAATTAATTTCTTACAGTCAGTGGGTCCAAGGACAAATCTCACAATAAGTCATGTTCAAAATGACCTACTCAAACAGAATATAATTCGTGGCAAAATTCATGGATAATTAACGATAATTCGTGTTTAAAACGACCCACGCAAAATATCAATTGATGTTTTATGAACCAGCAACCAAAATTTGACTATTCCGACATAGAGTTCCAAGACAACGGCAAGTTAAAGCTCATTATCGTTGTCGGCACACGCCCCGAGGTTATCCGTCTCGCCGCCGTTATCAACAAATGTCGTCAGTATTTTGACGTTATTCTCGCCCACACAGGCCAAAACTACGACTACAACCTCAACGGTATCTTCTTCAAGGACCTGAAGTTAGCCGAGCCTGAGGTATACATGGATGCAGTAGGTGATGACCTTGGTGCCACATGCGGTAACATCATCAACTGCTCCTACAAACTCTTTGCCCAGACAAAGCCCGACGGAGTATTGGTGTTAGGCGATACTAATTCATGTCTTAGCGTTATTGGAGCCAAGCGTCTCCATATTCCAATCTTCCACATGGAGGCAGGCAACCGCTGCAAGGACGAGTGTCTCCCAGAAGAGACCAATCGCCGTATCGTAGACATCATCAGTGATGTTAACATGGCATACTCAGAGCACGCCCGTCGTTACCTTGCCGACTGTGGTTTGCCTAAGGAACGCACTTACGTTACAGGTTCACCTATGGCAGAAGTACTCCACAACAACCTTGCAGAGATTGAAGCAAGCGACGTTCACCAGCGTCTTGGCTTGGACAAGGGTAAGTATATCCTCCTTTCTGCTCATCGTGAAGAGAACATCGACACAGAAAAGAATTTCATGTCTCTTTTCTCTGCTATTAACAAGATGGCAGAAAAGTACGACATGCCAATTCTTTATAGCTGTCATCCACGCTCACGCAACCGTCTTGCAGCATCAGGCTTCCAGCTCGCCCCCCGTGTTATCCAGCATGAGCCTCTTGGCTTCCACGACTACAACTGTCTTCAAATGAATGCTTTTGCTGTAGTATCTGATTCTGGCACACTCCCGGAGGAAAGTAGTTTCTTTACCTCTGTAGGCCATCCTTTCCCTGCTATCTGCATCCGTACATCTACTGAGCGTCCTGAGGCTATAGATAAGGGAGACTTTATCATTGCTGGTATCGATGAAAAATCATTGCTTCAGGCAGTAGATACTGCCGTAGAACTTTGCCGTGATGGTCAGCATGGCATTCCTGTACCTGATTATGTGGATGAGAATGTAAGTACTAAGGTTGTGAAGATTGTGCAGTCTTATGTTGGTATAGTCAACAAGATGGTTTGGCGTAAAGATTAATAAAATAGGGATAGTACGTGTACAGGTAGACGAAAGTCAGAGTTCGATACTCTCACGTACTACTAATAATTAAATGATGAACTTATGAAAGGTATCGTATTAGCAGGTGGTAGTGGTACAAGATTGTATCCCATTACCAAAGGTATTAGCAAGCAGTTGATGCCGATTTACGACAAACCAATGGTGTATTACCCTATCAGCGTACTGATGCTTGCAGGTATCAGAGACATTCTGATTATTTCTACGCCTTATGATTTGCCTGGTTTTAAACGCCTCTTGGGCGATGGGTCTGACTATGGCGTACATTTAACCTATGCAGAACAACCTTCTCCTGACGGATTGGCACAAGCCTTTACAATCGGGAAAGATTTCATAGGAGATGATAGTGTCTGCCTTGTACTTGGTGATAACATTTTCTATGGAGCTGGATTTACTACAAAACTGAGAGGAGCTGTGCGAACTGCAGAAGATGGGAAAAAAGCTACAGTATTTGGTTATTGGGTAAACGATCCTGAACGTTATGGCGTAGCCGAGTTCGACAAACAAGGCAACTGCTTATCTATTGAAGAAAAGCCCGAACACCCTAAGAGTAATTATGCTGTTGTTGGTCTGTACTTCTACCCTAATAAGGTTGTAGATGTGGCAAGTCAAATTCAACCTTCCGCTCGTGGCGAATATGAAATTACAACAGTTAATCAATGGTTCTTGCGTGATGGTGAATTAAAAGTGCAAACACTGGGTCGTGGTTTTGCATGGCTCGATACAGGTACTCACGACTCACTTTCTGAAGCCTCAACCTATATTGAAGTTTTGGAAAAGCGTCAAGGTCTGAAAGTTGCTTGTTTAGAAGCTATTGCTTATAGACAAGGATGGATAGATGAAGAGCGTATGCGAGAATTAGCAAAACCCATGCTCAAAAATCAATATGGACAATATTTGCTAAAGGTTATTGAAGAAAAGAAGATGGAAATTGATTCTGACACCTTTAGAAACTTATAATAAGAAATATATATGGCAAAGAAAAATATAATAATCACTGGTGGTGCTGGCTTCATTGGCTCACATGTGGTAAGATTGTTTGTAAACAAGTACCCCGAGTATAATATTATCAATCTTGACAAATTAACCTATGCGGGTAACCTTGCTAACCTCAAAGATGTTGAGGACAAGCCCAATTACAAGTTTGTCAAGATGGACATTTGCGATTTTGATGCATTCTATCAGCTGATGCAAGATGAGCATGTGGATGGTATCATCCATCTTGCAGCCGAGAGTCATGTAGACCGCAGTATCAAAGATCCATTCACATTTGCTCGTACAAACGTAATGGGAACTTTGACTCTTCTTCAAGCAGCCAAACTCTATTGGGAGTCACTGCCAGAAAAATATGAAGGTAAGCGTTTTTATCATATCTCAACAGATGAGGTATATGGTGCATTGCAGATGACTCACCCTGAAGGAATAAAGCCTCCTTTTACAACCAAAGCAAGTTCAGAGGAACATCATCTTGCATATGGTGAAGATTTCTTCTACGAGGTGACTAAATACAATCCTCATTCTCCATATTCTGCATCAAAGGCAAGTTCAGACCATTTTGTACGTGCCTTCCATGATACCTATGGCATGCCTACGATTGTAACCAATTGTTCAAACAACTATGGTCCTTATCAATTCCCTGAAAAATTGATACCTCTTTTTATCAACAATATTCGTCAGCGCAAACCTCTTCCAGTCTATGGTAAAGGAGAAAACGTACGTGATTGGTTGTATGTAGAAGATCATGCTCGTGCTATAGATATTATCTTCCATAATGGTAAGATTGCAGAAACTTATAACATTGGTGGATTCAATGAATGGAAAAACATCGATATCATCAAGACTGTTATCAAAACAGTTGACCGTTTGCTTGGACGTGCAGAAGGTGAAGATCTAAATCTTATCACTTACGTAAAAGATCGTCTCGGTCATGATGCTCGATATGCCATAGACTCTACCAAACTTCAAAAAGAGCTTGGTTGGGAACCTTCATTGCAGTTTGAAGAAGGAATAGAGAAGACAGTACTGTGGTATCTTAATAACCAAGAGTGGCTGGATAATATTACTTCAGGTGACTACATGAAGTATTATTCTGACATGTATGATAATCGGTAAATAACATGAAGGGTGTTATTTTATCTGCGTTTGGAGAAGAAAAGTTACTACCACTAACTTTGGGTATTCCAAAACATCTGTTGCCAATATATGATAAGCCTATGGTGTTTTATCCCTTAGATTTACTTTTGAAAGCTAATATTAAGGATATACTAATCATTACAACTAAAGAACAACAAAGTATTTTTAAGAATACTTTAGGAGATGGTGAAAGATTTGGAGCTACATTTTTATATTTAACTCAAGATAAACCTAAAGGTATAGCCTACGCAATTTCTATAGCAGAAGATTTTATTGGTAACGATAGCGTATGTATTATAACAGGAGATACAATACTTGTAGGAAGCGATATTAATACATACATAAAAAAAGCAACAAAAGCATTAAAAAGCAGTGGGAGTGCAACAGTCTTTATGAAGCGTATCTATGATGAAAATCAGTATGGTAAAGTTGTACTAAACAATAAAGGTCAATGTCTTTCTATAGAGGGACTAACAGATGCTTACAATTATGGAGCTATCGTAGGATTGTATGTCTTTCCAAGCGATGTTGCAAAGAGAGCAAAATCACTTAAATTGTCATACAGAGGAAGAAAGGAAATTACAGATTTATTCTGCATTTATCATGAAGAGAATAAACTACAAGTTCTCGATTTGGAAAATGAAATCCTTTGGTTTGATACAAATTCACCAGAAAGTATTTTGCGTTGCAGTAACTATATGTTTATAAATAAGAATAGAATTGAATTATGAATGTTAATGATTGTAGAATCATAGAACTGCCTAAGTTCCTTGATGCAAGAGGCAATCTGTCTTTTGCAGAGAACAATGCTCAAGTTCCATTTGAAATAAAGCGTACATATTGGCTTTATGATGTACCTGGAGATGTTAATCGTGGAGGACACGCTGAAATAAATAATGAAGAGCTCATCATTGCTATGTCTGGAGCTTTCGACATTACAGTTGATGATGGTTGTAAGCAGAAAACGTTTACACTAAATCGTTCTTACTATGGACTATATATTCCCAAAGGCTTATGGCGTGAAATTAAAAATTTCTCAACAAACGCTTTGGCCCTTGAATTTGGCAGTACAATATATGATGTTAATGATTATATTCGCAACTATGAAGATTTTTGTCGGTTTGCAGCAAATATCAATACTGATGAATATTGCAAGCCTACTAAAGATACAATTTGTAAAGAAGCAATTAAAACCAAAACATCAAACCTGTATAATGTATTCGATTGCACTATGGTGGAATTAGATAAACATCATAGTGACCGAAAGGGTAACCTAACTGTTGTGGAGAATGGCAAAACGCTTCCTTTCGACATAAAGCGAGTTTATTATCTTTATGACATTCCAGGTGGAGAATCTCGTGGTGCTCATGCGCATCGAGACCTTGAACAGTTTATAATAGCTGCTTCTGGATCATTTAAAGTTACTCTTGATGATGGTAGTTGTAAAAGAACTTTTTTTCTAAATCGCCCGTATCAAGGTCTTTATGTAAAACCTGGAATGTGGCGTGACCTTGATGACTTTTCTTCTGGTGCTATTTGTATGGTATTGGCATCAGAAGTTTATCAAAAAGAAGATTATATTAGAGATTACAAAGAATTTATTGACTTTAGAAACAGACAAAGATGAGAATACTTTGGACTATAAATATGCTAATGCCCAATGCTGCAAAAGCGATGGGACTTACAGCAGGACATGCTGTTTCATGGATTGATGCTATGAGTAAACGGTTATCAATTAGGAAAGATATAAAACTTGCTATTGCTTGTCCACTTGAATGTAATAATCCTGATATTATAGCAGTAGATAATATAACGTACTATATATTTCCTAAACATGATTGTGAAAAAATAGATTATTGGACGGAAATAATCAATTCTTTTAAGCCTGAAGTAATACATGCATATGGAACAGAGGGTAAGCATAACTATCTCCTTTTAAAAAATCATCATGAAGTTCCTATATTGGTCTCCTTACAAGGAATAATTACTGAATACGAACATCATTATTATGCTGGTATAGATTTCTCTACGATGTTGCGTTATACTACGTTAAAAGACATCTTAGTACCAACAGGTTTCTTTAGTGGGCGTCGTTCATTTATAAAAAGATCTAAATATGAAAAGGCGATTCTTAAACTTACGAGATATGTGGAAGGTCGTTCGACTTGGGATCGTGTGTCTGCTCGCAATATCAATCCAGATTTGGAATACTATTTCTGTCCTCGTTTGATCCGCGCACCTTTCTATAATGAGAAATGGAGTGTTGATTCGATGGAACGCCATTCAATACTTGTTCATCAAGCTCATTATCCTATCAAAGGTCTTCATTTTGTTTTTGAAGCGTTAGGTAAACTGAGAAAGAAATATCCTGATATTAAGTTGTATGTTGCAGGCAAAGATATTTTACATCCTGAAAAACTTAGCAGAAGACTCATGCCAGGAGGGTATGCTCAATACCTTAAACACCTTATTAAAATAAACCAACTCGAAGATATTATTCATTATACAGGTTTTTTATCAGCAGAACAACTTGCAAAAAAGTTGACAGAAGTAAATGCGGTAGTAATACCTTCATCAATTGAAAATGCACCAAATTCCTTAGCAGAAGGAGAAATTGTTGGCACACCAACCATTGCAACATTTGTAGGTGGCAATATGGACATGCTTGAACACAATAAGGATGGCTTTTTATATTGCTACAACGAACCCAATATGCTTGCAGAATACTTGACCCAAATTTTCGAATCTGACGAACTCGCAAAAAAGATATCAGAACATGCAAGAACAACTGCAAGAAAGAGACACGATCCTGTGATATTAGAAAAAACAATTCTTAATATTTACAACACACTAATTTTAAAAGGCAAATGATAATATTTGATAAAATAAAGCGAGTGATAGAGCGCCCAGAAAGATTGTTGTTAAGCATCCAATTAAGATGGGCTCACTATACAAGTAATCAGAAATTATTAGTAGAATCGCTGTACCGTATTCAATTGGGCAAAAAACTAAACTTGGATACTCCCAGTACATTTACAGAGAAACTTCAGTGGCTAAAACTCTATGATCATAACCCTATTTATCATAAGATGGTAGATAAATATGAAGTTAAGAAGTTTGTTGCTAAACGCATAGGTGCGCAATATATTATTCCTACGTTGGGTATATGGGATTGTTTTGATGATATCGATTTTGAAACATTGCCTAATCAGTTTGTTCTTAAAACAACAAATGGAGGAGGAAGTAGCGGTGTTGTTATCTGTATTGATAAGTCTACTCTTGACAAGCAAGCTGCTAAGGATAAATTAGAAAAATCATTATCTAATGATATTTATAAGAGTATGGGAGAATGGGCATATAAAGGTGTTTCAAAACGTATCCTTGCAGAAAAGTTCATGTCACCAGTCAATAGTGTTATACCTGTTGATTTACCTGACTATAAATTCTTTTGTTTCAATGGAGAACCTCATTATTGTCAAGTAATACGTGACCGTAATAGTAAAGAAACTATAGACTTTTATGATATGGAGTGGAATCATTTACCTTTTGTTGGTTTGAATCCGATTGCCCAAAATGGTATAACCCCTGTTGCAAAACCACTACATTTGAACACAATGATTGATATCTGCCGAAAATTGAGCAAATCATTGAAGTTTTCACGAATAGATTTATATGTGATTGACAACAAAGAATATTTCGGAGAAATTACTTTATATCCTGCATCAGGTTTTGGTGCGTTTACGCCTTCTGAATGGAATAATACACTTGGTGACTTAATAAAGTTGGATAGAAATCTGATAGGGGGGGGGGTAAAAATAAGAAGGAGGTAATATATGCTTGGGCCGCTTAATAAACAAAAGTTGGCCATAAGTTTTATAGATAGAGTAGTAAATAAAATCTTGATTGTTCTGTATTCTCTAAAAAGACAGATGATTAATTTGAGGCCAACAATACAAATAGGTAAAGGTACGATTATAGAAAATGGGGCAATCATAAGCACTAGATATGGAGGAACCATCACTATCGGGAAAAATTGTCATATTAGTAGATATGGGCATATTCTTTCATGTGGTGGAGACATAATTATTGGTGACAATTCTACAGTAAATCCCTTTGCTATGGTATATGGTCAAGGTGGAGTTAAAATTGGGAGTGGAGTTAGAATAGCAACTCAATCAACTATACTTCCGTCTAACCATATTTTTGATAGAAAGGATATTATGATATTCGAACAAGGATTATCAAAACGAGGCATTGTGATTGAGGATGATGTATGGATTGGCGCTGGAGTTAAGATTCTAGACGGTGTAATTATTAGGAAAGGGTGTGTTATAGGTGCGAATGCTGTAGTAAACAAAAGTACAGAACAGTATGGTATTTATGTAGGAACACCTGCTCATTTGATAAGAAAAAGATAGTAATGAATGATAATAAAAGAATAATTCTAAATACAGGTGTATTATATGTGAAATTAATATTGACTACAATTATTGGTCTTGTAAGTTCACGAATTATATTAAACGCATTAGGTGCTAATGATTACGGATTGTATTCAGTTGTTGGTGGAATAGTCACCTTTCTTAACGTCATTGGCACTACCATGGTATCTGTTTCTTACAGATATCTTGCTGTTGAATTAGGGAAGGGCAATCAAGGTAATGCTAATAAAGTATATAATACGGTGTATATGATACACCTTGTATTGGCTGTTTGTCTAGTATTTATAGGTGAAACTTTAGGATTGTATTATGTAAATAATATTTTAAATGTTGTAGACTACAAAGTTGCTGATGCACAATTTGTACTACATGTTAGTTTACTTACAACTGCTATTTCAGTAATGAGTGTACCTGCCAATGGACTCATTATAGCAAGAGAAAAATTTCTGTTTACTTCGCTGACAGAAATTGGGGTCGCAATAATGAAACTTGGCTTAGTTATTGCTCTTGGTTATTATTTGGGAAATCGACTTCGTGCATTTGCACTTATTATGGGTGTTGTTACGTTAGTAACGCGAATTGCTTATGTTATTTATTGTCGTAGGAAAGATGCTACTATTATAAAATGGCATTTTAATAAATGCTGGAAAGACTATAAAGAGATTTTTTCATTTGCTTGGTGGTCATTGTTCGGAGCAATAGCTGTTATAGGAAAGGAACAAGGTGCAGCAATGATTATCAATTTCTTTTTCGGTACAGCTTTAAATGCTGCATTTGGGTTAGCTTCTCAAGTAAATAGATATGTCATAACATTCACCAATAGTTTAAATCAAGCCGCAGTTCCTCAAATTATGAAGAACTATGGTGGTGGAAATCGAGAACGTTCTTTGAATATAGTATATGTTATTACGCGAATCTCTACGTTGATACTTTTGGTTATGGTGATTCCACTTTTATTTTGTATGGATGATATACTGAAAATCTGGCTTAAAGAGGTGCCTGAGTATACAACAATATTTGCATCATGGATGCTGATAAATGGTTTTGTTATGGTTCTAGGTTCAGGTTTTGACCCTTGCATTCAGTCTACAGGAAATATTAGAAATAATGAGATAGGATATGGACTTATCAACCTTGCTCTTTTACCAATTATATATGTTTTATATAAAATGGGATGTCCACCATATGCAAATGTTATAGTATTACCATTTCTCTCGTTAATAACTAGAATATTCCAAATATATATAATGAAAAGACAAACAGATTTTATGTTTTCAACTTATTTCAAAATGTCAATAGTCCCATCCTTCTTTACTTTAATAGTTGCTGTTATTCCATTGTTTGCTTTACGTTTACTATGGGGACATTCTATAATGCATATAATAGAATTTATTATAATTGGAGTCTGTTGGACTGCTTTTTCAATATGGCTTGTTGGTATAAAAAAGAATGAGAAGCAAATACTTCTGTCATTTCTAAGAACAAAATTAATTAAATAAAGAATAACAATATGAACAAAATTCCATTTTTGTCCTTAAAGGACGTGACAGCTCTTCATGTGGCAGAAATCAATGAGGCTGTAACTCGTGTCGTTAATGGAGGTTGGTACCTCCAAGGTAAAGAAAATGAGTTGTTTGAAAAGAATTATTCTAAGTTTATTGGTTGTCAACACACGATAGGTTGTGCCAACGGACTGGACGCTCTTATTTGGATTTTCCGTGCATATATCGAGATGGGGGTTATGAGTCCTGGTGATGAGGTTATAGTTCCTGCTAACACATATATAGCAACAATCCTTGCTATTACAGAAAATAATCTTATACCTGTTCTTGTCGAACCTAAAACAAACACTCTTGAGATTGATGACAACCTCATTGAGTCTTCAATTACATCAAAGACTAAAGCTATAGCTATAGTTCATCTCTATGGTCGCATTGCTTACAGTGATAAAATTGGAGCACTATGCAAAAAATACGATCTTAAGCTTGTTGAAGATTGCGCTCAAAGCCATGGTTGTAAATATACAGATGGTCGTATTACTGGTAACATCGGTGATGCTGCAGGTCACTCTTTCTATCCAGGTAAAAATCTTGGTGCTCTTGGTGATGGTGGTGCTGTTACTACTAATGACTCAGAATTAGCAGCTGCTGTACGAGCGCTTGCAAACTATGGCAGTCAGCGTAAGTATGTATTTAAATATGCAGGACGTAACAGTCGGCTTGACGAAATCCAAGCAGCAGTTCTTGATGTTAAATTAAAGTATCTTGTCGAAGATAATGCCAAACGCAAGTTGGTGGCACACTATTATTATGAGAACATTAACAATCCGCTGATCTCATTACCAGACCTTCTCCCTGATGAGCAGAATGCATATCACCTTTTTCCTATTATTGTTAATGGGAAAGAAAATCGTGACCGTTTGCATAATTATTTAGAAGAAAATGGTGTCGGTACTGTATGTCATTATCCGATTGCTCCACATAAACAAGAGTGTTATGCAAAAGAGACATGGAATACACCACAACTTTCTTTACCAATCACTGAGCGTTTGGCTGATGAAGAACTTAGTCTTCCAATAGGACCAACAATTACTCTCCAAGAAGTTGCCGAGATTGTACGTCTTATTAACGAGTTCAACTAATAATGGTATTAATAGTGGGCAGCACAGGTGATACCAAAGATTTTGGGTATGCAGTTCAATACTGCCTGCTCACTCTAATTTTTTTATAATAAAATATGGAATACAAAAAAATATCTGTTCTTATTGTGACCTATAAGCAAGCCGATGTAATAGGTCGCAACATTGAATCCATCCTCCAACAAAAGGATTATGGGCTTCATGAAATAGTAATTTGTGATGATTGCTCTCCTGATAATAATTGGGAAGTAATCCAATCGTATGTAAAAAAATATCCTAATATTATTCGCGCCTACAGAAACAATCCTAATCTTGGCATTTATGGAAATTCAGACAAATGTGCTTCTTTGCATGGTGATGCAGATCTCTTTTGTTGGTTGGAAGGAGATGACGCTTTAGAAGAAGGAGTTTTCAAAAATGTTCAAGATTATATAGCTGTCAATAATGTGGATACTAATGAAGCTATTGGCATATTCTGTGATTATTCTTCTGTCAATCCTAATGGTGTAAAGACACTACATCCTAACAGTCGTATTATATCAGGCAAATCCCCACTGAGTCTATTTATTCGCGGTCTTGTATCATGGCGTGCTTCTTTTTTCTCTCAGAAAGTCATAAATAAATTTACTCCAACGATTCTCGATAAAGGACTTGCTCTTGCTGAAATCATGTTTGATTCTCAGTGGTTTCGTTATGTTGAAAAAACGTATTATTGTCCGATAAAGGGATCTATTTACTTTACTGAAATTGGCGTTTCTACACAACTAGGTTATCAATCTTCTTTCAAAAAAGAGCAGGCTTTGACCAAATGGACGTATTGTCTTGAAAATGGTTTTGCCTTAGACGAGAAAGATAAAACTTGGCTGAGGTTTAAAATTTTGCAAACAAAATCTCTTATTATTCCATCTTTAAGAATAATATTTATTGCTTTACCAATTTATTTAAAGGGTATCAATGGTTTCAAAATGCCAATGATGCATAGTATTAAAAGTGATTTCTCTCCAATGATTAAGATGTTGATAAAGAAATGGTTGCAATGAAATTTAATCGGTTATCATGGCTGGCTTCTATAATGCTTTTTCTTTTAATACCTCCATACTTTATGTGGGGGATATTTTCTAATAATGCAATAAAAATATTTTTTTCTGTATTTTTTTGTGGTATTTTTTATATATATAAGGAAAGTAACAAAGATAAGAATCAAGGTTTGAAGGCCTTATTTATTTTTACTTTGCTTTATTATATATTAGGTGGTGTTATAAATGGTCAAAGTAATGCGTTTGGTGTATGTGCACGTATAATGATGTTGTTATATGTTTTTATACCATTTGCTAAAAAAGATTTTACTGTATCTGTATATAATAAATTCTTGACGATATATGCAATTGTAATATCAATTTCACTTCTTTCATATATAGGTGCACAACTTGGTTATTTGCATCCAATAGGTAATCTTGTAGTTGGACAACATAATCGTGCATACACAATATATCCTCTTTTAGTGTTGGATTCAGGTTTTGATTTTTTACGCTTTTATGGTCCTTTTAATGAGCCTGGGGTTGTTGGTACATTAGCTGCAGTATTACTATGCACGCAAAAATTCAATTTTAAGGATTGGAGAACATGTGTTATACTAGTTTCTGGTATACTATCAATGTCACTCTTCTTCTTTGGACTTGTTGTATGTTATGGATTTGTTTATATTGTGTTTATTAAAAGGAGATTTGTTGTAGCGTTATTGTTTGTTGGCTTGTTTGCTGGTTTTTATATGCAAACAAAAGATGATACAATTCTGTATAATACTTTATGGCAACGTTTTGAGTGGGATGAAACTGAACATCAATTTAAAGGAGATAATAGAAAAAATGAAGCCGTAGATAAATTTTACGATGAATTAAAAACAAAACCATCTTTTTGGTTTGGCTCTTCCCAATCAGAAGTTGAACGTTTTTGGAGATTAGTAGAAGAAACATCATCATATAAGGTTATTGTATTAAACAGTGGGATGCTTTTCTTATTTTTGTATCTCTTGTTCTTTGTTATTTTAGCAAGAAGGTATGCAGATAATAATTTAAGGTTAGCATTATTTGTTTTAGTCCTATTAGCAAATACATATCAGAGACCTGATGTTTATAGTGAATTGATGCTTTTTCTATATTCTTACTTTGGAAGATATAGTTTATCCAATGACAGAGAGAGCGAAATATTAACATAATAATTATTTTAATGGGCATTCTATATCTATCAGCTCTATCATCCTCCAAGTTGATATATGAGCTTTACAATAATAATAAAAAAGATCCTGGTTTTGCTGTGCAGAAGTTTAATAGGCTGCTTGCAGGTGGGTTAGTAAAGAATGAAGAAGAAGTTACAGTATTGTCAGCTCCTCCAGTGGGACGACATAATTCTTCTAAGTTGTTTTGGCATAGAGGTCAAGAATTGGAGGGTGATATTACATATCATTACTTGAATTTTATAAACCTACCAGGACTTAGGCAATTGTGTTTGACATTAGGCACGTTTTGTCGCACGTTGTTATGGACAATATCTAAGCCCCAAAAAGAACGGGCTGTTGTGTGTGATGTGCTGAATGCCTGTATGGGAGCTGCCGCTATTCTTGCATGCAAGATAACGGGTGCGCAGACCATAGGCGTGATGACAGATATGCCAGGGTTAATGGTGCGATTTGAGACAAACCAGAAAATACCTCTTACTACTCGTATGGCTACAAGTCTCATAAAGTGGTGTTTCCGAAATTATGATAAGTTCGTGTTCTTGACTGAAGCAATGAATGTTGTAAATGAATACAGTAGGCCATATATCGTGATGGAGGGTATGAGTGATGGAACAATGGTAGAGCATAATAAATCCTTCGAACACAAAGAAGTGCGTACTATTATGTATGCAGGAGGCTTACATGAACGATATGGTTTAAAGAAGTTGACAGAGGCATTTATGACGTTACCTCAAAAAAATATTCGTCTGAAGCTCTTTGGAACGGGACCGTTTGTTGATGAGTTGGAAAAGAAATACTGTAAAGAAGACAAACGAGTGATGTATATGGGAGTAGTTCCTAATTCAGAAGTCGTTGAAGCTGAACTTGAAGCTTCGCTTTTGGTTAATCCTCGTCCTACGCATGAAGAGTTTACGAAATACTCTTTCCCTTCAAAGAACATTGAGTACATGGCATCTGGTACACCTCTGCTGACAACAAAACTTCCTGGAATGCCCAAGAAATATTATCCATATGTGTTCTTGATTGAAGATGAGACTACCGAAGGGTATTCCAAGGCACTTGCTGAGGCATTGAATAAAACAGATGAAGAACTTTTTGAATATGGTGCAAAGGCAAAGGGTTTCGTATTAGACAAGAAAAATAGTTGTGAACAGGCACATCGCGTCATTAAACTGATAAAACGATGAAGATATTGGTTATAGGTCCAGGCAAAATGAAATTTATGCCTTATGCTCATTTCTATTTGGACAATATGGATTGGAGCGAACATGAGATACACGTAGCTTATTGGAATCGTGACGAAAGGGATGAAGACCTTTCGCAATTTAAGGGTCTGTATTTGCATGAGTTTCGCAAGTCAATGGTGAATGATGCTCCTTTAAAGACAAAACTTCGCTTGTTCTATTCCTACCGTAACTTTTGCATAAAGTTGCTAAAGCAGCAAAAGTTCGATTTTATCATAGTTCTTCATTCCATTCCCGCTGTTGTACTTTACGATTGGTTGACGAAACGTTTTAAGGGAAGGTATATTTTTGATTATCGAGACTCTACATATGAGCCTCGTGTAAAATTCTTCAAGAATGCTGTAGGTAATCTTATTCGTTGCTCTCATGTCACCTTTACGAGCAGTGATGGTTTTCGTGAATATTTTCCAATCGATTGTCAAAATAAAGTAATTACTTCACATAATTTATTGGAAGATTCTCTTTTGCATCGTGATTACAAGAAAAAAGCCTCAGGAAAAATACGTATAGGTTTTTGGGGGTTTATACGACATGCAGAAATGAACAAATATTTACAAGACAGAATAGGCAATGATCAAAGGTTTGAGCTACACTATTATGGACGTGAACAGATTGACGCACAAATACTGAAAGAGTATGCTCGTAGTAAAGGCTACAACAATATATTTTTCCATGGTGAATATATGCCTAAAGATAGATATGAGTTTGTGAGAAATACAGACTTGATTCACAATGTCTATTTTGATGCGAATACGTTACGTGCCATGGGTAACAAATACTACGATGGTATAATCTTCCGTATACCACAAATCTGTTTTCCAGGTTCGCAGATGTCAAAGATGAGCAATGAAGCAGAAGTAGGAGTGTCGCTTGATCCTAGAGATCGTGATTTTTGTGATAAACTTCATGATTATTATTACAGCATTGACCGAACGAAATTCAATCAACACTGTGACAAAGAATTAGAACGGGTAATGAAAGAGTATAATGAGGGAAGGAATCTGATATTTTCGATTTTTAAAAATAAAAATGATGCTGCAAAATAAATCAAAAAACATATTTTGGATTAATGCCATAAGGGCTATTTGCATTATAGCTGTTTATTTCGTGCATTGTCAGATATATTGTGGGTGTTGGTTGAAGTATGCAAATGTGTTTATCCATCCATTATATGTAAACGCATTCTTCTTCGTTAGTGGTTACCTGCTTTTACGTAAGCAATTGACAGAACCACCTAAATGTCAGAAGTTTATAGAATACATAAATGGGGGGGTAAAACGCTATTGAGCAATATAATATACAAATTAGTGATACCAACAATACTTTTCTCTCTTATAGAGTATCTACCAAAGAAGATACTTAGAGGAGAACCCATTGTAATGCATACGTTTTTGTCCAATACTATAGGTGGAGGAACTTATTGGTTCACAAGTGCATTAGTAATAGCCGAGATTGTTATCTTGTTATTATTGCTCACTCGAAGCAAAAATATCAGTTATTACTTCATTTGTGGGTTGTTGATCGCAGCTTTCGGATGGTACTTGATCCATATCGATTTTCATTTGTTTGGGTTTGGTAGAGATCCATGGGCTTATCGCAGAGGCTTATTGTCTGTTGCTTTTATGATGGCAGGAGGTGTGTATTGGTATTATGAAGAATTATTGACGAAATGGATGAAATGGTATGTGCTTACATGTTTACTTGTAGTTTACGTTTTGATATTCAGCTTGATTCCAAATGATGTACCAGTTCTTATATCAACTATGGATATTACGTGGAAAGGTTATTTAGCTTCCTTATTGGGATGTGTTGTATTGATAGAGTTTTGTAAGAAATTAAATACAGTAAGATTTTTGACATTTGTTGGTCAATATTCGCTTTGTTTTTATTTCCTCTCTGGCGCGCTTCCGATGGTGGTGTCGATGTTGGCAAATCATTATCTACCAACCGACAATATTTTGGTGTTAATGTTTGTGTTTGCTATATGTTTGTTTATTTCCACAACTGTAACATACGTATTGAACAGGTATCTTCCGTTTGTGTTTGATTTTAGAAAGTTAAAAACATTAAATAAAAATAATAAGAAATGAGAATTTTATTCGTATTAGATAGTGGCTTTGATACTTATGGTCCATCGCTTCATTTGTATAAAGCTTTGTTGGAGGATCTCTTAAAGGCTAGTCATACAGTTCACTTAATTGAGAGTGTGTCAACAAGAAAAGATCCAGTAATACCAGAAACGTTAGAAAATCATCCAAACTTCTCATACGAGTTAATACCAATAGCTATAGTAAAGAAAAGTCATTTTGCTCTTCGTTATTTGGCTGGTGTGCAGTATTGCTTCCGTACTATACCTTTTTTGAAGAAATGCAAGGGTAAGTTTGATGTGGTTCATGTGCAGTCGTGTCCTTGGGCTCAGTTTGCAGTTACTTTTGCTAAGAAGTATGTAGGAGCACCAACGGTTTTCAATGTTCAAGACATGTTCCCAGGAAGTTCTATAGCAGCAGGTGTTATGCCTCGAAAATGGATGCAAAAGATATTTTATGCTATTCAGAAAATAGGATATAAGAAAGCAGATATGATATCTGTAATTTCTGAAGATATGAAAGCTCGTGTAGTGGCACAAGGGGTTCCATCCGAAAAAGTTCATGTTATTGTAAATTGGTATGATGATAGCTTTGTCAAGGAGATTCCTTGGGAAGAAAATAAGTTTGTCAAGAAATATAACATGAGTAAGGATAAGTTCTATGTGCAGTATGCAGGAACGATGGGCTTTGTATTCGACTATAAAATGGTTTTGACGGTAGCAGAGAACCTAAGGCAATATAAGGATATCGTTTTTCAGATGATAGGTTTTGGTAGTCAATATGACCAATTTATAGCAGAAGCAAAAGAAAGAGGACTTGGCAATATTGTGTTCTATCCTTTAGAGCCACAACCTATGGTGCCTCATGTATATAGTGCATGCTCTATTTGTTTTATTCCTTTAAAGCGTGATATTATTGGCAATTCTGTTCCAAGTAAGGCTGGATTGCTTATGTCTTGCAGAAGAGTTATAGTAAATTCGGTGGATGAATGGTCTGATTACTATAAGATGTTTGAGCGTGAAGATATGGGATTGTCTGCCTCTAACCTTGATTCGGATGCGGTGACAGCAGCTATCCTTAAGTTGTATAACGATAGAGAACTGATAGAGCATTTTGCCAATAATGCCCAACCTTATGGTAAGAGTTATTATTCTAGGACTGTTAATACAGCAAAGTATGAACAACTGTATAAGAAACTATCTTTATTAAAAAAGAAATAATATGACTTCAATTCTTCAGAAAATTGATTACGTACTTAAACACAATAATTTAGCGTACAATTTTTATCGTTCTTTTTTCAGCTCATTTTTTAAGTTTGTCGGAGTGTTTGTCAGAACAGATAAGAAACTAATCCTATTCACAGGACATGGAAAGAGATACAATGACAGTCCACGTGCCATCTATCTTTATCTGGTAGGAAAGGGATTGGACAAGGAATACCATTGTGTTTGGTCAGTTGATGACCCCAATAAATATGATATTCCAGGAACAAGAGAAGTTATAGTGACAGATACTTGGAAATATTTTATAACAGCACTAAAGGCTAAATATTGGTGCTGTTGCGTAAATATGGAAAGAGGTCTTCACTTTAAGAAAAACACAACAAAATTCCTTCATACATGGCATGGAGCTTCTATTAATCTTTGTGGAAATGCAGTAGGTCTTAGAAAGGATTTTGATTTCGGTAATGTAGACTTTATGTGTATTTCGGGAGAGTATGAGCGCGAATTTGTGAAGAGAGATTTCAGAGTAAGGGATGAAAGTATAATAGTTACTGGTCTTCCGCGTAATGACAGGCTTTATCATGCCTCAAAAGATGAAATTAAGAGGCTACGAAAAAAGTTCAATATTCCAGAGGATAAGAAGGCAATTCTTTATGCACCTACATGGCGTGACAGTAATGATGGAGGAAAACATTATTCAATAGTTCCACCGATTGATTGGAAGAAATGGGAAAGAGAGTTGGGTGACAAGTATGTTCTTTTGTTGCGAACTCACCCTTATACCACTGAAGCCATGAAGGTTGATTTTAATGATTTCCTTCGTGATTGTACGAGCTATCCTGATGTGAATGATTTAATGCTTGTTGCGGATATTTTGATTTCTGACTATTCAAGCACGATCTTGGATTATTGCATTCTTGATAGACCTATAGTTTGTTTTGGCTATGATTATGATGAATACGCTCGTGTGCGTGGTTTTTATTATGACCTTAGAACTACTTTACCTTCTGGAGTAAAAGAAACAGAAAATGAAGTTCTTGATTATATAAAAACTGCAAATTACGAAAAGGAGTGTGAGAAAACAAGGCGTTTCCACCTATCACACATGGAAGCAGGAGGAGACGCTACAAAACAATGTGTTGAGAAACTATTGGGTATCCATATTAAATAACAAAAGAATTATGAATAGTAATATTAATGATGATGAGAAATTATTAAAGCAATACTATAACCGTTATGGCGGTTTTTGGGTGTATCCTGATATGTTGGATTATTGCTATTTGGTGAATCCTTATTTTAACCGTTCCAAAATCATTGACGAGATGGAAGTTAATTTCCGTACTCTCGTTTCTGAATATCCAGCTGGTATGAATGTTAATTCTATGCTTGCAAGTGAATGTTGGAATATAAAACAAGAGTATATTATTCCAGGCAATGGTGCAGCTGAACTTATCAAAGCTTTAATGGAGAACCTTGAAGGAACTGTAGGTGTTGTTAGACCGACTTTCGAGGAATATCCAAATCGTATGCCAGATGAGCGAGTTTTCACTTTTGTGCCAGGGAATGATGAATTTCGGTATGGAGCTGATGACCTTATAGACTTCTTTGGGAAAAATCATGTGGACAATCTGTTGCTGATAAATCCCGATAACCCTTCTGGTAATTTTATTTCTTTGGATGGTATCAAGAAATTAGCTGAGTGGACGAAGACAAATGGAATTAAGTTTATTCTTGACGAAAGTTTTGTTGACTTTAGTGTTGGTTACGAGAACAACACATGTCTACACAATGAGCTACTTGAGGCTTATCCGCAAATGTGTGTGATGAAGTCTATCTCAAAAAGCTATGGCGTGCCAGGCCTTCGTTTGGGTATTCTTTGCAGTACAAATACTGAGTTGATTGCAAAAATGAAGAAGCAGATTAGCATTTGGAACATAAACTCTTTTGCTGAGTTCTTTATGCAAATCTATCCGAAATATAAGGATGATTACAGAAGGGCATGTGATCAGTTTATTCAGGCACGTGAGGATTTTGAGAAGGAACTAAAGGAAATACCATTTATTAAGGTAATGCCTTCTCAGGCGAATTATTTCTTCTTGGAGGTGTTGCCTCCTTATAAGCCAAAAGAATTGTGTGCAATACTATTGAAAGACTATAATATTCTTGCAAGTGCCTGTTTGGCTAAGAAGGGGATTGAAAAGAACAGATATATGCGTATTGCTGTTCGCAATCATGGTGATAACGAAAAGTTTATAAAAGCTCTTAAATCGCTTATAAAATAGTGGATACTTATGGCTAAAATCAAAACATCAAAAGGTTTCTTGGAATACAATAATCAGATTCTTTACTTTGGCAGTAAGGTGATGGATACTGATAAAATGCTGGAAAATCTTCATATTCTTTCAATTTATCTGGACAAGATAGATATCAATTGGGGTCCAGCTTTCGGAACTCTTATAGGAATAATCCGTAATGATGATTTTCAACCTTGGAAACCTGTATTTGATATTTATATATTGAAGGAAGACGAAGAACGCTTCAAGGATATTTTGTGGCTTCTAAGGGATGTAGGATTTAATCTTGTGAGATATGAACGTAGAGGCAGATATTATTTAGAAAGAGAAGGCGAATACTTTAAAATATTTGTATTACAAAAAATTAGTACTGAGGTTCGTCATACTGGTAGTACTGACTTTATCCATGAAAAATATATACAGAACACAGTTAAGTGGAACTTCAAGGGTATTGAGTTGAATGTTCCTCAAGAGGTGGATAAATACTTGAGCTTCCAATATGGTGTCTGGACTGTACCAAAGCAAACAGTTTGGTATCAGAGGAATTATGCTGGAAGATTGTATGATAAATTTAAATATTGGGTTATGGATCATGTTCCTGACAATATTTACTTTTATTATACTTTCATTCGTAGACAAAGAGATTTTAAGATATTTAAAAACAAGTGTGCTAAAGCAGGAATACCTTTTCCTGAAAATGTGCAACTTGCCAACATGCAACCTCGAAAATACAAGAAGGTTCTTACAGTTGGTGTTTACGACCTTCTTCATAAAGGACACGTTGAACTTTATAGAAGAGCTAAAGGATTGGGGGATTATCTGATAGTTGCAGCACAAGACGGTGAGTACATATTAAAATACAAGCCTAATGCAAAAGTCCTTAATTCAACTGATGATAGAAAGTATATGATAAAAGCTATAAGATATGTGGATGAAGTAATAACATATACTGACGTGGACAAAATTGTACAGGAGGTTGATTTTGATGTCTTTGTAACAGGACCTGACCAATGTCATGCAGGTTTTCAACGTGCAATAAAATGGTGTGAAGAACACGGAAAGGAGCATGTTGTACTTGCAAGAACTGATGGAGTTAGTTCAAGTGAATTGAAGGCAAAAATAGCAGAAAAAATAGGTAAGAAATAATTTGTAAATCATTGTTGGTTTTAAAATAAGTTTTAATGAGATATATGGAAAAGATACTATTTACTGGTGGTACGGGATTCTTAGGCAAGAATGTCCGACCTATATTAGATAAGGAATATGAGGTGACTACATGTGGCATAACCTCAGAAGACATGATAAAAGCGAATTTAGCTAAAGAAACTCCTAAACTTGACAAACATTATGACATAGTGTTGCATGCTTGTGGTAAAGCTCATGTTGTGCCTAAAACAGTAGCTGAGAAACAAGCTTTTTTTGATGTAAACTACACAGGTACTAAGCATCTGTGTGAAGCATTAGAGAAGGTCGGTGTACCTAAGGCTCTTGTTTTTATTAGTACTGTGGCTGTGTATGGATGTGAATTTGGTGATTTGATTACTGAAGAGCACCCTTTGGAAGGAAAGACACCTTATGCCAAAAGTAAAATTATGGCAGAAGAATATTTAGCAGAATGGTGCAAAAAAAATAATGTTGTCTTGGGTATTCTTCGTCCTTCTTTATTGGCAGGCAAGGATGCTCCAGGAAATCTTGGTGCAATGGTAAATGGTGTGCGTAGGGGTTTCTATATGAATATTGCAGGTGGCAAGGTCATAAAGAGTATTCTTATGGCAGAAGATATTGCACGTATATTGCCTTTACTTGTAGAGAAAGGTGGCACTTATAATGTTTGTGATACTTGTCAGCCTTCTTTTGGAGAATTGTCCATCTCTGTAGCAAAACAATTGGGCAAAGGTAAGCCTATGAATATTCCATATTGGATGGCTTGGTGTATGGCTAAAGTAGGTGATTTATTTGGAAGTAAAGCTCCAATCAATTCATATAAATTGGAGAAAATGACTAAGAGTCTTACATTTAGTAATGAAAAGGCACGCAAAGAATTAGGATGGGAACCTATGGATGTGCTTGACAACTATAAGATTTAATAATACTTGATTGGTTTGGACAATAATTCAGAAATATTAAAAACGCTAATCAGAATAGCAACAGGTTCTTCTTTGCCCATTGACACTAACATGTTCTATGGAACTAATTGGGAAGATGTGATGCGGATTGCTTCTGTTCAAGGTGTCTTTGCTATTGCTTTTGACGGCATAGAAAGATTGCCGAAAGACTGTCGGCCAAACAGGAATATTTTAATACAATGGATTGGACAAGTTTGTCATCAGGAAAAGCTATATAAACGTAATTGGAACGTTGCGAATAATTTGTCTGATTTCTGGAAGAGTGAAGGTATAGATACTATTATTTTAAAAGGACGAGCGATTGCTCAATACTATCCTAAACCAGAGCATAGATATAGTTGTGACTTAGATATATTTATTGGTAATGATTGGGACAAGGCATGCCAAATGTTAGAGGCAAGGGGAATAAAACTTGAGCGTGAGGTCTATAAGGAGGTGGAGTTCACATTAAATAATGTTTATGTGGAATGTCATCGCTATATAACACCTAATAGAGGTAACAAGACCTTACTAAGATTTGAAGAACATCTTAGAAATATACTATCTGAATCTTCGAAACAATACTTTAACGAAACCACACTTATTTGTCCGCCGTTGCTGTTTACGGTTATGTTGTTTATAGAGCATGCCCTTGGTGACTTGTTGCATGGTAAACTATCGCTGAAACATCTTGTAGATTGGATAATACTAAGAAAGCAATCTTTCGATTTTAACATTATTGAGCTTCGTTGTAAAGAATTTGGTTTTGATAGATTCTTAAGTCTTATAGATACGTTAGCTGATGTGTTGGAAGGTAAAAAGGAAAAATCTTCTTTATCGGAAATATATAATAATGTATACAATTTGTTATTTATAATTCCATCTGTCAGTAACGAGCCTAAAAGTTGGTTTTCACGTCGTGTTTCTCTCTTCTTTGAAATTATCCAAAATAGAAGGATGTACCATTATTTTGGCTACTGCTCTATGTATAAGTACCTAATAAAAACTGTTTGGTGTCACTTCTTTAGGAAAGATGTGTAGAGACACTAACTTAAGCATTAGCAAACTCTACCAAGACCATTCATTTCCAATAGAATGTTATTATCAGTGCTGTAATTCTAATAGCGGGCATTGCGCAGTTGCTTGCATGTCCTACTCCTTAGGGAGCTATTTCAGTAATAACCGATATCGTAGGTGTGATGCCCTATATAAGAAAAGGTACTGAGAAATAAAGTCTTCAAAAAATCCTTGGGAGAATTGGTAAACTCCCAAGGTAATTTATAAAGATAAGAAGATACAATCGTTTTATTTATTATGGTTGAATTGGATAAAAATCGTAATCGCCTTATTGCCTTATTGGGTAATTGTGCAAAAGTATTGTCTTTTAGAAAAGATGCAACTGATGCAACAATGAGTTTGGTATTGAAAATACGGAGATTAGAAAAATATTTGAGAAATAATATAGACAGTTTAGATACTGTAACGACTGTTTATGCACATAATGAGGATTTATTATCTGCACTTGATTCTTTTAGGAAACGTAATGTTCCTTTATCAAAAGAGGTGTTGAAGAAAGTTGATAATATAATACAAGAAGGAGTACGTACTTTAGAAAAAGAGTCCTCTGTGTCTTTTAACAGTATAGAGTATCTTTTTAGACAAAAAGCAAAGACAGAAAAAGATATTGAGGATACTGAACGTAAAATAGATGATCTTAAATCAAAAAATGAGGGCGAAAGTTCAGAGGCTGCTAAACTAGTTCGAAGACTAAAAACATTAGATCTAATTCTAAATGAATTAGTTGATAAAATTAACAAGAAAGAACTCCAACAAGATGAAGTGAAAGAATTAAATAAAAAGATATCACCTTTGACTTCTGCTTTTGATAGTTCTATTAAATTAGTAGAAGAAGAAAAAGATAGATTGGTTATTACTTATAAAACATATATTATTTTTATCGGGGTGGTAGTCTTGGCACTTGTATTTTGGGAAACTTATCTTGTTTGGAATATCTACCCGAAACTACCGTCAACGGATTGGCGAGTATATATATCATTTTATCTTCCAATTCCTATTTCTGCAGGTTTGCTTTGGGCTTTTATATACCAGATGAATAAAGCGCAACGCCAGCTTATAAAATGTGCGCAATATATTCATAATTTGAAATATAAGGATTCTCTGTTAAGGGCTTCTATGGAAATACATTCTGAAGGATCAAAGAACGAGGAACATGTTGCAAAGTTGATTGACAATATTATGAATGAACATAGTCACCCTGACAAGGATGCTATAACAGAAGATAAAACTGAAAACAAATCTTTATCTGCTTTGCCTTTTGACAAGATAGTGGAATTGGTTAAAGCATTTACAGGAAAATAAATATGAATAAGGAAACTTTAATCAAAATGAATAACTGGTTAAGTCTTTATCCTGACAGCACTCATCCTTTAGACGAACAACGCTTTTTTGATTTCGTTAGGGAGGCATGCTTGCATAAAGATGAAATATCAGAAACAGAATTAAAACGTGCTTTAGTTGAATTTCATCCAGAATGGAATGACACAAAGGTAGGGCGTTTTATAGATGAAAAAATTATGATGATTGAATGTCTTATGGGGTTCTATGATTTTTGTATTTCTAATGTTTCTATAGATGAAGAAGAAAATGAAATATGGAATACAGATTCCTTACAAAACTTTATGAAGGCTGTTGGTGATTTGAATTATCATGAAATATATGAACTTGTACAGGCTATTGAAGGAAATGCAGATGCTTTGACTTTCTTTGAAGTAAGTGATAAAGGGGATACAAGAACTATCAATTATGTTGTATTCAACATTTCTTTTAAATTTCCATTGTCTGATGTAGAGAAACTGGTTGCTTGGTTGGAAGACAACTATATGGATGGGCTTGATGCTGATTCATGGTATGGCTTTCAATATGCAATGGAACGAAGTAAGGATGAGTAATCTTTACAATTAATTGTAAGTACTCAAATTAGGCCTTAAGTAAGTTTTTATTAAAATATTTAATGGTTGCAGTTTTTTTCAGTCTGCGACCAGATGATACCGGATTGGCAATATGCCAACAGTTGAAAAATCAATTTTTATGGTAACTTATATTCTAATTTCCGTTCTGCTATTATTGGCAGAACTCGTGTATTTCCGCATTGCGGATAAGTATAACATTATTGATAAGCCAAACCAGAGGTCGTCGCATACGACGATTGTGTTGCGTGGCGGTGGCATTATCTTCCTGATTGGGGCATGGGTATGGAGCGCATTCTTTGGATTTGAATATCCATGGTTCCTAGCAGGTGTGACACTTATAGCAGGTGTGAGCTTCGTGGACGATATTCGTTCGCTGCCTGATTCTGTGAGACTGGTAGCACAGTTTGCTGCAGCTGCCATGGCTTTCTATCAGTTGGATATCCTACATTGGAGTATGTGGTGGATAGTATTGGTAGCATTAATTGTTTATGTAGGAGCAACAAACGTAATAAACTTTATGGACGGAATAAATGGAATAACGGCTGGATATTCATTAGCTGTTTTACTTCCATTAGTAGCCTTAAATACTGACAATAAGTATGTGGCGCAATCGCTGATCTTTACAACGATTATTGCAGCAATAGTGTTTTGTATATTTAATTTCCGACCGAAGGGTAAGGCTAAGTGTTTTGCTGGTGATGTCGGGTCAATAGGTATAGCGTTCATTATGTTGTTTCTGTTAGGTAATGTGATTATTAAGACAGAAGATATAACATGGCTAATATTCTTATTAGTATATGGCGTGGATGGTTGTTTGACTATCATACATCGTATTATGTTGCATGAGAATTTAGGTGAGGCTCATAGAAAGCATGCCTATCAGATAATGGCGAACGAGTTGAAGATTGGACATGTAAAAGTAACGTTATTATATATGGCTATGCAGTTAGCTGTATCGTTGGGATTTGTATATCTATGTCCTAATACAGCGCTTTGCCATTGGATGTATTTGATTGGAGCATTAGCTGTACTGGTCATCGCCTACGTATTATTCATGAAGAAATACTATCACTTGCATGAGGAATATCTTAATTCACTAAAGAAATAACATTTACAAAATTCAAGACATGAATTTCATCGATTATATGAACACCCTTTCGTATAATTTATGGGGTTCATGTTTTGTTCGTTTACAACAATTATGGAAATTAATAAAGACTTTTTAGGCAAGCTCTTTGAGCAAGCTGTTGTTAATCCTCGATTGCGGCAGAATTTGGATTTGCGAACATCTGCCAATGATAATTCGCAACGCATGCTGAATGCCTTGTTGCCAGGAACCGTTGTGCCTATCCATAGGCATCCACAAAGTACGGAGAATGTTTTTCTCCTGTGCGGTAAGATTGTAGAGATTATTTGTGATGAAAACGGAAACGAGATAGAGCGTGTTCATCTTGACCCCACCATTGGTAATTATGGTTGTGTTGTGCCACAAGGTGTATGGCACACAGTGGAAGTACTGGAACCATCGGTTATATATGAAGCTAAGGATGGGAAATATGGTGAGGATGGTAGTGAAACGTTTGATGCTTTCAAAGTAAAGGAAGCAGAAAACAAAGAACAGGTTTCAGCTACATTCTCAAATAGTCTTGGCGATTTGAAAAAGAACATCGAGTATCTGATTGGCATGGAACGCCAGTCGGGAAGCATGGATGTCATTACACCGCTTTATGTGTCGCGTATGCTGAATGTGCCATTGGAAGAGGTTGAGAAAGTGATGAAGGGAATGTTTAAGTAATAGAGCGTTATAAAAAGCAATGTGAAATCAAAAATGATATGACTAGAAGATTTTATATTAAATGCCCTTCTTGTAATCACATATACCAGATAAAGATGCAGATGGATCAGAACATTAACCTCTTTGACAGGCCATTAGTGATAAAATGTAAAGCGTGTGGAGATATAATTAGGGCTATTTAGGAAATAAATAACTAATTGATTTTCAATGTAAATATTATTTTGTAACTTTACAATAGATCCCCGATGGGCCCATCACGGGTTAATTCGGGGGTAAAACTTAAAAAATAATAGACCGCGAAGTCTACAAAAAATATCTGAAATACAACCATCGTTGCCATTTACTGAATTCGATTTTCAGCAAAAATATTTGGAGAGTTTCAAACTGAGTGAACTCGGACGCATCCATACACAACTTCCACTCAAGGAATTGGCGGAAAAACTGGCAGATGTCTTCCCAAGGGAACACTCACAAGGCAAGAAACATTTGTTCCCTCCTGAGGGTGAAGTGTCCTCATGTTTCTCAAGGCCTATACAGGTTTGTCTGATGACGGGCTGATAGAATTGTTCAATGGCAGTATCCATATGCAGCTATTCTGCGGGGTGTTGATTGATCCTTAAAATCCAATCAAAAACGGCAAGATTGTAAGTACCATTCGCAATCGCCTGGCCAGATGTGTAAATATCAAAGAATTGCAGGCAATCCCTTATGACAAATGTGCCCAAAAGCTTGCGAACAAAGATTTGTGTCTGACTGATGCCACCTGTTATGAATGCCACTTGCGCTACCCTATAGATGTGAAGTTGCTTTGGGAAAGTAGCGCGTGACAGCACACGCTACTGTCAAGGATTTGCAAAGAACTTGGAGAAAGAAAACCGCGAAACAAATGTTACATGCTTTGCGCGTAAAGGGCCGAAGCCTAAAGATGAAGATGCCGACCTCCATACAACCAGGCGGATAATCGGCAATCTTTGCGCTACGGTTATGGAGGGGAGTTTTAGCAATCAAAAGCTACATTATGGTGTGGAACGAATAGCTGCACGTAACCAATTCTGTGAAACCTTGCTCCTCTTCTTCGGCATCCATATGGCTAACGCGGCTACACTTGCTGCACGAGAACTTGCAAAGGAAGAAGCTCTGAAAAAAAGAAAAACAGCCTGACAACGTCCTCCATATCCTTTTTATATTCCGACTAATGGTCGGAAGAATTGTTATGCACTAATGTTGAGAACTCATGGTCTTCGGGATTGTCATGAATGCAAAATTCGGGTTCTGTGCCGATATTCGGGACATTTATAGCAATATCGAATCAAATGGCTTTCTGAGAAGATGGCATTAACTGAATAGCCCTAAATTACGAAAATAAATATAATGAAATATCACTCTTATTCCACTTTTGTAGTTACTGGTTGTAAATCGCTGATATTATAAAATATGAAAATAAAAACGCAAAAGTGATTGTAACAAAATAAAGCATTATGATTCGTTGGTTACATATTTCGGACTTGCATTTAAATGATTGTAATTTCTCATCGGCAAGACTTCGTGATGAACTTCCCTCTTTTTTGAGGAATAAAAGGATGAAGTGTGACTATGTGTTTTGTACAGGAGACATTCGCTCTGCCAATGTCAGTCCCAATTCTTTTACAGAAGACATGGCTGATTATATGAGAAATATTTGTCATGCTGTTGGCGTTTCGATAGAACGATTGTTTATTGTTCCAGGGAATCATGATGTAAACATCTTTGCTGAAGGGAGAGAAGATGCCATTAAACATATTGTTCCATATGATGGATACTATAAACCAGATTATGGACATATTGATACTGTTGACTTAGAGAAATTACAATCAGGTAAAGAGGATTTCGTAGATTTCTTATCAGAATTGTATGATACAGACCGTTTGGGGTTGTATAAAGATTACAATAATCCTCATTTCTCTATTGAAACACCAGATTTTAATGTATTGCATGTTGATTCGACATTGGTCTATTCCCAAAGTGGTAAAGCAACTGATTTATTAGTGGGATTGGAAAAACTATATACTGTCGTCCGTAAGTTGAACCAAGAAAAGCCAACAATCTTACTAACTCACTATCCGATTACTTCTTTATTGCAAGACGAGAGAAAATTATTATCGAATGTTTTGCAAAAGAATAATGTAAGACTTTGGCTTGCAGGTCATGAACATGATCATAACTTGCAAAAGATGAAATATCTTGATTCTTTACAATCAGGCGAGTTACATTATGAGACGGATGCGAATGCCACTATATTGATTGGAGAATACGATTCCGAAAACTATCAATGCCGTGTATGTGCATATACATGGTTTCCAGAAGGATGGGCAGAGTATCCAATTATTGATTTGGATGGTGAAGAGGTTGGTGTATACGAATTTCAACTTAAGCCATTAGGCATTGAAGGGCATTCGAAAGAACTGATTGCATGCCAAAAGGCAAACTCGTATTTCTACAATCGTATGCCTGATAAAGTTGAACGGAATTTGATTCCTAAAATTCATTCGGAAGGCACGTATGAAACCATATCTACGCTTCTGAGTATGGCTTGGAATACGAATTGTCCACATATTGTTCTTTTGGCAGATGGCGGTATGGGAAAGACCACGATGTTATTGGACTTTTGTAAAACAATAAATTCTCCAACCTTGTATGTATCAGCGGAACAACTTGCAAGTATGGGAATGGACATAATCAAATACTGTGCAAGATGTGCTTTCAAAGGTGATATTGACTTGTTGGAAAAATGTTTAACACAAAAACATCGCCAACCTACACTGACCATGCTCATTGATGGAATGAACGAAGTAGATGGAAATTCAGAACGAAAATTCATACAGGAGATACAACGTCTCAGTTTCTTAGATGGAGTTCAAATTCTTATATCTTCTCGTTCTGATTTTACAGTTAGGTATAGTTTGCCAACATTTAGAAAATCTGAGCTATGCGCATTGAGCAAAACTGAAATCAAGGATTTTTTCTCGGAAGAGGAATGGAACAATATTGTAAAATCCGAAGTATTGACACGATTGTTGAGCAATCCGATGATGGTGACAATTTATAAGGAGATTTGCTCCGTTGTAAATGACTCTAAGAATCTCCATTTCTTGAATTGGAGATTTCCCATAATGTGTGAAGCAGACTTGTTTCATAACTATTATGTGGCACAGCAAGCTCTATTGACATTGCGCGGTCAAGTAGATGGCTATAAGATGATATTGTCGCAGGTTTGCATTGATGAGATATTGCCCAATATTGCATATTGCTATGAGTCTTCGTTCAGAATGAACATAGAGGATGAAGAGTTTCGTAAGCTATTGACAGGCATGCTTGATAATGTTGTTGTTGAAAATGCAGCAATCCATGCGATACGTCAATATTATAGGGAAGCATCAGAGCTATCTTTAGAGCCATATCAGGTGATTGATTTTCTTACACAAGAAATGCGTCTCCTTTACATGAATCAGGGAACAACAGCCTTCCCGCACCAAATGTTTCGTGATTATCTCTCTGCAAAGTGTATTGTAAAACAAACGAACAGCAAGAAGGATGTTTTGGCTTTATGGAATGAGCGCCCAATACCATTCTCTATAATATCCAATATCCGACAAATAGATAAGCAATACTGGCACCATACAGCCCAATGTGTGCGTCAGGAAGCAGCTAAAATTGCACATGTTTCTGTTTTAGTTCAAAATCTGTTCGATGCTTTTCCTTCAAGTAATAAAGATAATGTTGCTGACTTTTCAGAATTGGACTTGAGAAGTGTAAAATTGCCAAATAGCGCTTTGCAGACATCGAGAATATCTTTGAAAGATGCAATAATTGATAATGTAACGTTGGGTATCAGTATGGGTATGCCTATCTGTCATAAGCATCTTACATTATCATCTGATAAGGAGTTTTTGGCGACATGGGCAGATAAGAGAATATATGTATTCTCATTACGACAATCTACAGCTCCTTATGTTTTTGATTTCGGACGAGATTTGTCAAAAATGGTTTTTGTAGAAAACCGTTTGTTTGTGTTGTCTGGTAAATTATATGTGTTCGTATATAAAAATAGTTGGGTATTTTCTGGAGAGATAGGTCAAGAGGATGGAATATGTCACAAACTAAAGTCTATCATCGTAGGCAATAATGCAGTCCATCTATATTATCCTAACCGTGAGGTTATTTATAGCCTTACAGATTTTACACGCAAGACAATAAATCAAGGAAAGGACAAATATTTGAATCCAGTGCAAGGTCATGACATCTCGATATTAAATAGATATGAGAAAAAGCAATTTGACAAAAGCCACGGAGAAATTGATAAAGTTGGTGATGAGAATTTTTGTGCTATTTCTTATGCGGACGGTCGCTTGATATTGGAGCATGAAAATGAAACTATAGGTATACTTGCAAGAGGAAAGGCCAGATTGAAAGATGCTACAATATCAGGTGATGGAAGCAAAGCCATTACACTTAGTTACGAAGTTTTTGGAGGACGTAGGCGTGTACAACTTTGGAACTTAAATAATGGCAGTAAATTGGAAGAGTTGACTTGCCCGAGTAATGTTGATAGTATTCATCTTTCGGAAAACGGAGATTGGATGTTAGGCAAAATGTTTCGTCATGGCACATGGGTGTATGATGTAAGACTGCATAAAGAACAAGTTTTTGAAGAATACTTCCTTTCAAGCAATCGTGGTAAAATATTTTGTAAAGATGATTGTGTTGTAAGAAAAGAGGAAGGAAAGGTATTCTTGTATAATCTGAGAACAGGAAAGAGCAGTATTATAGATAGTCCCGTTGCAGATCCAAGTTTGATATGCATACTTAGAGATAATTCTATTGCTGCTGTCAACAATAAAGGGAATGTCGCAAAAATACGCAGTTTCAGAGATCAATCTTTATTGACTTTCAATGGTGGATATTCTACAATAGAAAGCATAGGACTGTTTGAGGAGCAGCCATTTATAGCGGTAGCGTTGGCTAACGGAAATTTAGATATGTATCATACTGGAAATGGCGCTGTTCTGAGACACTTACAATTACCAAATAAAAACTCAATGATGGTTGTGCATCCACAAAAGACAATCATTGTAGAATCGGATGGGCATCATATATTAAAGACCCATTATTACTTTGAAAAGTATTCTTATGGCAAGAGAATGGGATGGTGGAAAGAACACCCTTATCATGGACCTAAGAATATAATAGATGGAGATATCTTGGATATAGGCTTTAATGTGCAGAATGATCAAATAGTTGCAGTGTTGTCTAATGGTCGAATTATGTTTTGTTCTGATGATTGGACTGATTACAAATATTCATTTTATATCATTACTGCATTCGATGTGGCAGCATATGACTTTAGTGAGGTTCAGTGTTCTGAAGAATTAAAGGATGTTTTACGTAGAAACAAAGCGTTGTGATGAGTATTATTAAACAACTTGCATGCTGCTTTCGATGAGTTGAAGTAAGTGGTCAGACTAAAGTGTAGATAATAAATCAAGTAATGATATTCTAAAAATCAGTATGATATATATATCTTAGGGCTATTCAGAAAATATATAACTAATAATAACGCCATTCATTGGAGACCCCGTAAGTATTTTGACGACATGTATAGTCCTGAATATGCGATAGAAAACCTTATAGAGGAATTGAAGAAATTGGCAACACAAGGCAAGTTGCCAGAAGCCGTGAAAACCTATCTCCATGAGGCATGGAAAGAGATAGAGGAAATGGAGAGTTGTACAGACTATGGCGTTCCAAGAAGAGAACTGCCATTTTAGATTATTTCGATTATCTGATTACATTATGCGAAAAACGCGAGTTCGGGATAAGGATTGCGTAAAAAAATAGGGTAAAACGAGCTAAAA